>Ga0208793_1001691_pt1 | contig 12280 bp, 23 predicted proteins | sample 17_taG_FD_184092 | JGI IMG/M metagenome (GOLD analysis project Ga0208793, IMG submission 184092) | Marine viral communities from the Subarctic Pacific Ocean - 17_ETSP_OMZ_AT15314 metaG (SPAdes) (version 2) | ecosystem: Environmental > Aquatic > Marine > Oceanic | place: Pacific Ocean | collected...
GAGAGATAATATAGAATACATCTGCTCGCTTCGCTCGCATCTGCATTCTAATCTCAAGCGGTGGCGGGTGAACCCGACCCTATCGCTTTCATTAGGAGGCCACCATAAGTAACCCAAATGACTCTCAATGCAAAGACCCCTATGATGAGTTCGCATATTGCATATCGAAACTCTTCATCGGTTCTCATTGATTCAAGACCCTGCATGAATAACTTTGTTCCTAAAGCCATGTCTTCAAGTTTGGTATCAAAGTATTCGGAGAGGTCAAAGGATAATGGGGGTGCATCGACGACAATCTTCCAATAGTCACCCATTAGCGTCAAAGCAAATGCCAATGCTGTTTCGGGTGTTGCAGGAACTCCGAGTTCAGCCAAGTCATCTCCAAAGAATGCAAACAACTCCGTCAGCAAGACCGCCAATATGAAGTCGCTGATACCGAGAGGCATTGTCAAGTTGTATTTTTCAACAATGTCCTCTCCAAATACTGTTTCAAGAAGCATTTGTTCTTCTTCATCGTTAAGGATGAGTGATAACACACCTGTTCCTAAGAATAGGCCAATATCAAGGAAACCTGTGGTTGCTTTGATGAACTTACCTTTACTGCTTCTAAGAACATCACTTGCTTGGTCGGAAGCGGCTTGGGCTGTTTTGATGTTGGCTTTCCTTTGTGCTTCAATCTCGGAAACATACTGTGCTTTCTTTGAAGTGGGTAGGTCGTCAAAGTTTGCTAAATCATCCATTTGGGCTTCTAATACAGTCCATGTGTCAGTATAGACTCCTACAATGGATTCTGCCGCATCAATGCTCTTTACAAACTCTTTGCTGTTAGCGATGAACCTTCTTTTATCATCAATAAGTGTTTGAATCGTTGTTGCTTCTTGGGCAAGTTCAGCCGCTAAAGCGGTCTTCTTTGCACCTTTAGCGTCTTGTCGTAGTTTCTCAATCCTTACCAATTCTTTCCAATAATAATTGACGAAATTAGCATACATTACCGTTCCCGAAGCAATAAATAACGAATAAATGGTTGCATCCGAGGTTCTCTTCCATTGAATCGAAACAGGGATGATAACTTCTTCACCCGAAGGTGCATCCCATACAACTTCAAACTCAGTTATTGGATAAACGCCTTCGTCAGTCAATCCATCGTTTCTTTCATCTCCACCCCAAGCCAAGAAGTCATCCAACCTGTTAAGGTTCACTTCAATTGCGGCTTGTGATAAACCGTAGGTTGCGAACTTGATTCCTGTCCATGCTTTAGGAACGGCGGCTCTCCCGCCTTTTAGTCCTGCTCTCCCTGCTAATATCAAAGCATCTGCAAGCATGAAATATGGTATTCTCATTTCACATCACACCGCTTACATCAATGCCTATCGTTGCGAATATGGCTGTGATAACAAGCAGGGCAGGTTTACCAAGTTTTAGGAGTAGGTTGAGGGTTGTATTGATTTCAACCATGCTTTGTTGCATAGCGATTTGAGATTCGCTGAGGGCTTTGAGAACTTCTTCGTTTTTGATTACCCGTTCCTCAAGGTGTTCTATTTTCATGTCTTGTTTGACATTGTGTGCTGATTTTTCGGCCATCACTCTTCCTCCCTTTTCACATCACTTGCTCGGATTTCTCCTTCTTCATAATCACAGTTCCACCTGCGTCGTTGAAGCCAATTGCGAGAATTAGCATCACCTCTCCAATTACCTCGGATTTGTGATGAGCGAGAGCAATAAGAACGCCAACGAGGACTTCCTCGTTTACCTACTTTGACTTTAGAAGACACCTTTACGGTTTTACCCGTAGGTGATTCAATGTATTCATCAGCCATTATACCATCCTCCATAGCAAAGTTACCATCAAAGCAAGCATAACACCCATAAACAAGCCCGTCAGGGCGTAGGTGTCTGCATCTCGGAAAGTATTCACTATGGAGTCAATGATGCCCTTAATCGAGTCAATAAAGGTGAAATCTCCACCTGTGGGGAGTTGCACATTAACTGACGATACATTTACTTCTGTTTCAACCATAATCTCACCTATCCAATAGTCTTCGGGGCAAATCAACAATAGCCACAACGATACCCGCCATGATTACCAATTCAAGTAGCGGAATAATTAGTATCGAAACTGCCTTGAAGGTGGCTTCAGTCGTTGCTTTCGCTACTGTGCCGCTTTCTTTGATAGTCTCGTCAATTATTCCCATTTAGTTCACCTCACAGCAAAAAGAACAATGCTAATGCACCGACGAAGATGATGATACCTTTATCGTTATCATCAGTTACATCGTTCATTGAAATGTCATGGTTGTTGTTTTTCAAATACAGCAGTCCAAGTCCAAGTGCTATCAGCAGTGTTGTTTCTTTCTTATCAATTTTCATGTTATCACCTTAGTAGTCCAAATGCGACAGCGAGTAGTCCAAGTGCGGCAAAGAAGAACAGATAGTCGCTTGCGAGGATTTCATCTGTTCCTGCACCGCCACTTCCGCCACCTCCACCATTGTCGTCATCGTCATCATCATCGGAGTTGTCATCGTCTTTCTTTTCATTTCGGTCATCGTTACCTTCATCCCAAAGTTCATCTTCTGTGTCTTCAGGTTCAGTGGTATCTTCCCAATGCCATGTTTTCAAAACAACGAGTTGTGCCTCATTGTTTACGGCTTTAGAGTCTTTGAATATGAATCGGGTTGCATCCTTTCGGATGTTAAAATTAGCAATACCGTCATGGTCGCTGTTTACATCAACTGAAACATAACCGTCTTCGGTTAGGGTGAATACAACAAAGGAGTCGCCAACTGCATTACCTATGTCATCAACCAAGTCATCATCATCAACATTGTCTTCGGTGTAGTCATAGTTCTCGGTATAAACGAGCATTTGGATTTTCCAATTCTTTCGGCACTTGAAATGAGCCGCACCCGATGTTCCGCTTAAGAATCCAAAGTTGTCGAGTTCAAGTGATTGATGCTTTCCATAGGAAGTTGAATTGTATTCTTCCCATCGGTATTTACCTCGAACCTCAATGTTTGAGAACGGATAGGTGTTATACCCTGTTACTCCAACTTGTGATTCAACAATGTCTTTGATACCACCCAAGTCTTTCTCAACCCATCCAAAGACAGGTTCTTGTTTGTCCTTTTCTCGTAGTATGCCGTCATCATACCCGTCTTCAGAATCCATAAGAGGACTCACCCCCAAAGGAGGGGAAAGAGGGTTGTGTAGGCAAACTTGGTGGAGTAGGCTTATCCTCTTCGGGTGGTGGTGCTTGAGGCTTTGTAGGGTCATTAGGGTCAGGTGCGACAGGATTCGCCAATTCATCTGCTCTTGCTTCTGCCGCTTCTAATGAAGCAAAGACAACAACATTCTCTTGGTCGGTTGTTCCACCTGTGTATTCCTTATCAATATCAACTGTGCCTCTATCGCCACTTGCTCTCAAGAAGCCTGTATGGTTCTTGTTCCCGATAACAATGTAGGTTGTGTTGCTAAAGTCAGCAGTTCCGTCTTCGTATCTAATTCCCATTGTCAAGAACCAAACTACTTGGTCGCCACCTTCTCCTGTTGTTGCGTATTCACCACTCCAACGGGCAGTCTTAGTCCACTTCTGTTCATCGGGTCTTTCTTCGGGAAGGACTGAATCATCATCAATTTCAGGGTCTATTGGGTCTTTAGGCTTATCACCCTTGTTTCTCAATAGAAGAAAAGCAATACCCAAAGGAACTACGGCGTTAATCATGCAATCAACCCCAATTGTTGAAGAACAGCACATATTTGGTTAATGGTGTTCTCGTTTTGAATAGGGTCTGCACCGACAATAGGGAATGCTACTGATGGTTGAGGCGAAGGAGGAACACCAAAGAAACCAATTGTTCCCATAGGGTTTTGATGAGCCAATTCTGTTCCTGCTTGGAGAACTGCACCTGCAACGCTGTTTAGACCAACTACTGAATCAACTCGGACATCTGTTCCCGTCAAGGTATCAACATCTTCAATGTCGAAACCTGCGGCTTCAAGGTTTTCGGTCATAGGGTTTTGAACCCCACTTCCACCGCCACTTGAAGGTTTTAGAACATAACTCATCCTTAATCACCCTCAGTTTTGAATCCATACTTGAACTTCTGCATCTCCGCCTGTTGCTCGCACATAAAAGAGCGTATCTAAGGAATCCAATTCACCTGTCAATGGGTTGGGGTCAAAAACATACACTTCATTCGCACCTACTGTGAAGTAGTTGCCGTTATTGAAATCACCCTTATCATAGGCAATATCAAAGTCAGCGTCTGTCTTGATAACAACCCTGCTTGCACCATCAAGCCTAAGACTTGAAATGGTTGCTGTAACGGTGTATCTTGCTATTCTGCCCAAAGGGATTCCTCCCTTAGTCCTCGGCTCGGTCAAGAATTGAACTTGCTGAGGAAGTTGCTCGGCTTTGAGTCTGAGTTCCCATCATTTCACCTGTGTTTCGGCTTGTAGGCACAGAAAGAACAGGGGTGATAGCGTAGTTTTCAGATGTAGCGGCAGTCAATAGGACAACAACAGTGGAGTCAGCCGAGGAATACCCATACAACGGAACGAAAGTTTGCCCGCTGTCTTTTCCGTCAGTTTGAACCAAAGTAGCACCATCAAGGTAGTCATAGAGTTCACCTGCACCGTAGTTTCGGCCACCGATTGCTCGGAGAGCGTCGTTGTTTAGTTCAAAGTCGCCCAATGGCTTAATGATAGCAGAAACCAAGTCATCAGTTGCAGTTGTCGATTGGATTTGCAATCCACTGACAACAGCGTTTGGATAAGAAGGAACTCGGATAACAGCCTGTGTTTGAGAGCCACCTGTCAAAGAAACAGTAGTAGCGTTACCAACAATGCTTGCGGCCTTAGAAGCCCCGTATTTGTGCCAAACACAGAACTCAGGTGCTGAGATAGCGGCGGCGGCGGCAACGAAAGTTACTCTCACTTCAATTCGGGCGTTTGCACCGAGATTGATACCAAGAGGAAGCCACATCCATGAATCCACAGCAGTTGAAGAACCGCTTGAGGTGATGAAACCACCCATGTCTTCACAAAGAGCAACGAGTCTCGGAAGCGTAGCGAGAGTATTAACTGCGGCCAAATCGGTGTAGTTAAAGACTTGATTTCCGTTGTAAACGATGGTTAGAGTCTTAACAAGACCCCATTCGTTTGCGGCATGAGAAGCACCTGCGGCGGTGAACTTCATGTTGAAACCAACCATCTCAGCCATACCTGCTTGCACAGGCTCGCTTAGATTGAAAGTTGCTGATGCTGACTCGGATGGTGCAACATCGTTTCGCTGAATTGCTTTGGTGTATCGGACTCCCATTCTCAAGCCTCCTTCTCAACAAGGTCTTGCACAGCAGGTGCGACCGTATTCTTAATCAGGATGTAACCGCCAACAGCGAACATTCCATAGAGTAGCCAAGAGGCGATTCCGTTAATGGAGAGGGATGTAGGTAAAACAGATACCATCTTATTGACCCCCCGACCATTCGTTAATTTTATCTTCAATGGTAACACCGCTACCAAAAATCCATGTGCTTAATCCGAGCATTAGACCCTCAAGGATAGCGAAAGAGCCACCCATGAGAATTGCGCCCATTGTGTTGTTATAGTTCATATTTTTCAACTCCGCCCTGTGGGTTTCCCCGTTGGGCTTATCCTTACATTGGTATATGCTTCTATTTAAGGGGCGGCTTCATATCGCCTTGAAAAGCGACACATCACCTGTGTAAACATCAGCAAATGCCCATGAGTATTGGTTTCGATTCAAGGAATCGTAGTGTGTTTCTAAGTCCAATGACAGCACTTTCTTGCTGTATTCGTTATCCATCGGGCTAATTGCCGTTATGATACCTGCATTGAGGGAAGAGTTCAGTATTCTTGGTATGTTGCCCAATCTGTGTAGGATATACACCATTTTGACACCAACGCTTCTTCCTGCTACTGATGCTTTGATATTCATTTTGCTTGGTCTTGCCGTATTGGAGAATCCATCAAGGACATTCACATCGTCAAGAATAAGAGTCCAACTCCACCCTTCCTTTCGGTTTTCCTTCTGCAACTCAAATACCATTTCAATAATGTCATCGAGTTCCGATTCGTATTCTTCAGGGTTCTGTGGATAGAAAATACCAATCTGTTCCTTCTGCAAGTGTTGAAACAAAGCGTCAGCATTGTTGAATGCGGGCATATCCCAATACGACTCCTGTTTGACGGAGAAGTAAATGAACTTGGTTGATTTGAACTTCGGTGCTTTTAGGGCTTGATTCACCATTTCAGTCATCAAGTAGGTTTTCCCTGCACCTGTCCTTCCTGCAAAGAAAGAACTCGTTCCGTATGAATCACCGCTTGGTAAGAACATTCGTTCAAGTATCTCGTTTTGACTACTCATTCCGATTCCTCCTTCGGGAAACAATGAGGACACATAGTATGAAACGGGTTGTAGCCATAGCCACACTTTCCACATTCAATCATTCTTCTTGCCCCCAATCGCTGAGTTTCTTTTGACAGTCGCACTTTGATTCTCTAAGTGCCTTCTTGTAGTCAGCCCATGATTCATAGGCCGCATCAAAGAGTATCATGCTGAATGCACCCAAAGACCATCCTGCTAACAATGTAGGAGTAATCATTCTTTCACCTTCCTACTACGCTTCTTGAAAATATACACTCCGCCTCTCGTTTCCGAGAACCTAATGAATGAATAAACCTTCAAGTCCACTTTGTTTGCGATAGCCACATCCTTGATTTCAAGGAAGTTATCAGCCACTAATGGTTGAAATGTAGCCATCATACCTCAACTCCTTCAAAAATGTCATCGACAGTTTCAATCTTCTTCTTTCGGAATCGTCTTCCGAATATAGGAATCCAAGACAACATTCGCTTTCCACCGTTCTTGATGATGCTTCGCTTTGACTTCTTATTGATTTTGTAAATCGGAGGAACTGTGTATGCACCAAGTAATGCTATTGCTACGGTTGTAGGTGATAGCAAATTGGTGATTTCAACTCCCTTATCCTTCAACATATCCAAAGTTGCTTCGGAAACCATTCGTTTCTCGCTATCAGCATGTCGGCATTCGTATTCGGGGTCAGCCAATGCTTTCTTTCCATAAAGTGAAATCCCGCTATCATAGAGAGTTAATCCTGTTGTAATCAAAGCCACAGACTTTTCATCCAACGCCTTTTGTTCCTTTGCTGTCAGTTTCTTTCGGTTTGCTTTAGGTGTCTTTCCTTTAGCCAACAGTTTCAACTGCGTAGGAATCTTCTCGGATGGTGATTCTTCAAATGAAGTTTCACCCCAAGTATTCCATATTGAATCGGATTCCGATTCTTCTTGAGAGGGTGGGGGAGTAGGAATTGATTCCTCAATACCGACTGATTGGTGAGCCGAGCCGACTTCCTCCCCCGTTGTTTCTTCTTTAGCCACAGCAACACACTTTTGCTTGTGTTTCCATAGCCCTGAGTTTGTTTTGTATTCTTTCCCACAGTCTTCGCAGGAAAATTGCTTATCCGACATCAAGACCACTTCCTTTCAAAGTCTGCCTTCATCAGTTCGCTAATCATTTGTTGCACCATAGGAACTTGCATCACTTTTCCAAGTGCCGCTTGAACTGCTACTTCCACAGGGAAGTCCTGTGTTCGGGCATTTTTGTATTCCGATAGCCAAGAACCAAGAGCCATAAAGACGGCTTCCTGTTTCCCGTTAATCGCTTCGTTCCAATGATTGACGAAGAGGTGTTCTATGATGGCTTTACTTCTTGGTTCGATTTCCAAGAGTAGTTCATCAAGCATTTCCAATAATTTTTTGTCTGACTTGTAATCCATGTGGCTCACTAATTTCTATTTGGTGTATGCTTCTATTTAAGGAGGTTTCCATTTCCACCGTTTCCGCCACCCAATATCCAACAAAAGTTGTAAACCGACATAGTTTCATGGCCTGTCTTCGTTGCAGGACATTCGGGTTTCCTTTCATCCAATAGGTCAAGTAATGCCCCAATCGTTTCGAGTTCATTTGGATATGTCCTCTTTCCTCAATTGCCGAAGCGAGTTCCGACATAGGCATTTCCTCGTAGTCCATTTCCTCAAGGATTTGCAGTATGCAATCCCCGATTTCTTCTTTCAGTTGTTTCTTGCTCTTTCTCATGTCTATACTTCCTTTGTTGTTATTTTCCAATCGCCCGCCTTTGGTCTTTGTTTCCATTCCGAAAACTTCTGTTCCCACTTGAGGGCTGATTGAGTAGGGTTTCCATCCTTCTTTGTCATGTTCTTTGGTTTCTTAGGTTCGGGTCGGTTCTGCTTTCGCATTCCAACCTTAAGTGATACCACCGTAGGGAAACTGAATGTTCCCGTAACAGGTTTCATCTGTTTCCATTCATTGAGAGCCTGTTTGTTTACATTTGCTTCCAAGCCTGTTTCTTCCTCAAAGGTCTTGTTGATTGACACTCCCTTGATTCGGAGTTCCCACTTGTCGCAGTTTCCACAGTCTTCATCCCATGTAGCATGGTATTTGTATTGCTTTGGCTTGACAGACAACCAATAGTCGTATTGTTGTTCCACTTTCCATTGTCCGAGGCCAACTCCAAGAATAGGAACTGTTTCACCCGAATAGGTCTTAGTAGGGATTGTAGCGGTTGTTGCCGCATCAAGGTTTCTTAGGTCTTTGAAGTTTCCATACTCAGCGTTGCTGTGCTTTAGCGAATCAGTATCGCAGTAGTAAACATTCTCAAATCCAACCGCTTTAGCGGCCAAATACAAGTCTTTCCTTGCGTATGCAGTGATGAATGAACCCATGCTGACAATAGTGTTTCCACTTCGTCGCATGACATTTTGCTTGGCTATTCCCCATTGACCCGCATTGTTGTCGAGACTTCCAACGGGGCTGAATGTGTAATCGTCGCAGTCATCCATTGAATAGAAGTCTGCTTCCGTCATAAACAACTCACTTTGGTTCTGTTCCACATACTTTCCAAAGGCCGAACTTGAAGTTAATACCTTCAACACATACTGTGCATGGTTTCCTGCGGCTTTGAACTCGTTTCGCAGTTCATACCATTGTTTCGTCAGGATATGTGGATTGTAGGGCAAAGCAGGTGCAAGCATAGCACACATACCATTGTTTTCATCAATGACGATTTCAACATCGTAGCCTTCATCCAACATCAGTTTGTATTCGACAGTAGTAACCCATTGAGTCGCTTCTGTTCTGTTCCAATCCAATGACCCTTCTTCGGTTCTTGTAGCACAGACACCGATAGAGTGAGAAGCAGGTCGCTTCCAATGAATGTTGATAGCACCAATTTGGTTCAAATCGTTCATCAACCATAGGCAGTTGTCAATTGTTTCCACTTTCTTCATGTTGAATGGGTCGGGGAACTTATTGTCTTCATCGTTTTGAACCGAGCAATACATTTGGTTCGCATCAATTCCAAACATCGGCTTCTTTGCCTCGTTATCATTGAATACTTGCGTTCTTCCACCCTTGAATACATCAAGTCCTCTAAAGAGGTCATCAAGAACCATAGGTTCAACCTTTTCTCCCCAATTGACTTCATACTTCCAAGACTTCGGTTTCCTTCGGAATAACTTGCTTGGCTTTTGTCCGTATGCTTTCTTATCGGCTTCCCACTTCTTGAGTTCCGCAGGGTAAAGGTTGTGAATGTGATTGTGAGCAATCATTTGAACTCCAAGAGTTCCTGCCGTAAGCGTCAGTTCTGTGCTATGATAGTCCAAATCGTTCTTGAGGGTGTTCCAAAGGAAGTTAATGCCTTGAAAGACAACATCACAGTCTTGAATCATGTATTCGACATCTTCGTTTGTTATGCTCTTGAATAGTTCCTCATCAGTGAACTCACCGTTGCAGAACTTCTCAGGTGTCTTTCCTTTCGCAAATCCACACATCTCGCCAACCTTTGACAATGCCGAGTTAAACAGGGCAATAGAGTCCACCCACTTTATCTCGTTCTTTTCAGTCCATTCCCACTTCTTTGTCTTATGCACATAGGCATTCTTTCCCCATGTGAAGTTCTTCTTTCCCAATACTTCTCGTTGGTATGTATTGATGAAAGGTGCAATATCAAGGGTTGCTTGAAGGACACCACTTCCTCGAAACAGTATGTTTCCATAGGGTGCTTGTCCTTCTTCGGGTTGCTGACAAAAGTGTTGCATGAAGTTGTTTCCGAATTGAGAAGTCATCAATGCTGTAAAGTCAGCAGATAACCAATGCGAATACACCGTTTCTATGCCCCATGTGTCAAGGAGATTCCAAAGAAAGCCCATTTGATGTGGATAACCCCATGCTTGAACCCGATACAACTTCCTATTCTCGGATTGCATGACAAACTTTCCATAACTCTTCAAGTTCTTCTTGTCTCGGACACACTTCGGACACTTTTCAGCGGTTGCTTTCTTCTTTCGCTTCAAGTCCTTGTGTTCTTCGCAATAAGTAAATGGATGCTTAGTAGGGTCATCATCAAACAACCATCTTTCGCCTTGCTTCATGTGGTTGCCTTCTTTGTCAAGTCTTGGCTTCATTCCTGTCCTTGTAGGAGTCTTGTCGCCTCGCACCTTGTAAATGGTAACACCCCAAATGATAAGGTCGCCCATGTTTCCGTTCATTTCACAGTCAATGACTGCAAAATCGGATTTGATGTGCTTATGCGTTGCATCCTTTCCTTTTTGGAGGTGTGAGAGTTCTGTGTAATCGACCCTGACTTGAGGTATGTCAGTGTTTGCGTAGCCATCACCTGCTTCCATAGGCAATTCCTTGAAGCCTATGTTGGTGAAGGGAATGTTGGTGTATGACATAGTAATCACCAAAAGACCGAGTAAATGATTTCATCAACAGTAAAGTCGCCTTGTTCCAACCCATATCCTTCTGCAACATCAATTGCGGCTTGTCGGGCAATTGCTTCTGCTTCATCAACACCTTTCAGCGAGTTTCCATAGAAAACATCCCTGCTGATGGAGTTTAGCCTTGAGTTGGTGATTTTGTAGGTAACTGTTGCTCTTGGTCGCAAACCTGCGGCCTTTGCTCTCGCAAACAGTATTTTTGCTGATGCTTTGCTGATTCCTGCTCTTTTCTTAGGCAAAGAGGCAGTATTGGTCGGATTGTAGCCACTTCTTCGGGTGAACCCGTTAATCTTGGCTTTTGTTTCCTTTGTAGGGTTTGAGCCTCGTATGACACCGTAAACTGTGTTTCGAGCAACACCAATGGCTCTCGCATATTGAGCGACACCACCTGCGGCATTGACACCTTTCAAGACTCTTGTTGCGTAATCAATCATTCTTCCAACTCCTTCAACTCGTTTGCATACTTTCCGTAAAGACGGAAGTAAATGGTTGTAGCCATCAACTTCTCAATCTCGTAGTCGGTTTCAGTCCAAGAACTCATTCCCATCCCTCCCAAGACCATTCGGCTTGTTTTGCATCCATGAGTAGCAGGATGATTTCTCGCATAGTTTCATCGTCAGTATCAATCAAGTCAATGACAAGTTTCGTTGGTTGTTCCATATTCATACTCATATGCTATCACCTATTTGAACAAACTCAATGAACTCGGTTGAAAGTTCAATGTTGGACTCGTTTCCTCTATCCGTAGGTATGGAGGTTTCCACACCGTAGGCTCTAATCGTCATCCATTCAGCAATAAAACCTACATCTTGGTTCAATTGCGACATTTGAAGGTGATATACGGGAGTTTCTCGTAGTTTCGACAACTGTGTGTGCTTTGCCTTTGCATATCGGCTAAAGAACAGAACAGTTCGGTAAGGGAAGGATGAAACGGAGTTCCAACCCTTCTTCCAAACTACTTCCATCTCCAAAAGACAAGGTTTGCCCAATGGGTCAATTGCTTGACCGTCAGCACCGTAGTCTTCTGTTTCGTATATCAGGACATTTGTGAAGCCTTGAGCCTCAAAATGTTCCTTCGCTTTTTGTCTTGTTGCCGTTGTATTCCAACGGGCAAATTGTTTTTTACTAAATGACATATTATTCACCAATCTGAACCGCCAATTTCCGAGAAACGGAAACAGGTTCGGGTTCTAATACTATATTGTCGTCGCTGATACTTAATAGTTCGCATTCATTTCCAAATCCTTTCCCGAATAACGGAAGTTATTCTCGGATTTGTTGTATGATTGCGGAAAAAGTGCAGTTTGACTAAGTATCGCCCCCGACTCGGCTCAGTTTGTCCTAAGACACCGACCCTATATGAAACCCACTATGGGGAGGCTTGGAGATTAGAATGCGGGCGAGGCCGAAGGCCGAGGCTGTATTCTATATTATCTCT
>Ga0208793_1001695_pt1 | contig 12269 bp, 15 predicted proteins | sample 17_taG_FD_184092 | JGI IMG/M metagenome (GOLD analysis project Ga0208793, IMG submission 184092) | Marine viral communities from the Subarctic Pacific Ocean - 17_ETSP_OMZ_AT15314 metaG (SPAdes) (version 2) | ecosystem: Environmental > Aquatic > Marine > Oceanic | place: Pacific Ocean | collected...
TTCACTTCTTACAAAACAGAGAAATGAAATACCCTAAAGCAGTCGATGGAACTTTTTGGTTACCGCAAACATGCCTATCAACTCTAGGTAGTAAAAAATTAGTGAGAGATAATATATCAGATGTACAACAAGAAATAGTACTATGGTTTGAGTCTTACTTTTTACAAGACCGAGCAGCTGATCATATTAAGTTTACTATTAGAGATCTAATTGCTCGTATAGACTGGGAGGGCAAACAACCTAGTAGTAGGTATGTCGGTAAAGTACTTCGAGATGGTCTAAAACTTATAGAACCTGAAAGGGCTTCGAGACTGAAAGATGGTGACAACTATATTACAAAAGGTAGCGATCATGCTCTTAGTCCTCAGAAATTTTATAGAGCTAACAGGAGTCAATTTGACTTAGATATAGACGTTTTTGATGTTAAATTGTAACTCAAGGGCGATTTGTAACTCAAGCGAGGACCTTGAGTTACATGAAAAAAGGTACACCAGTGGTCCCAAACAAACAAAATGAGCCGATTTGTAACTGTAACTCATTTACTTTAAAGTAGAGAAATATATATGGGGGTATACAGAAAGCGGTCTTTTTGAGTTACAGTTACAAATTAACCCCGATATTAATCATAAAAACAACGATACATAATGTATATGAAACGAACAAATCACCCTATGAATCAAGGCGACTTCTTTGATAGTTTTAATTTCTTACTAGAGACAGTAGAAGAATTCTTATCACATAGGACAGCAGGTATCTGGTTTAGGTCTCACTATGGCCAACGTATTACAGATGGGTTAACCGCTGTAGCCAACCCTATTACTGAGTTAGATGCAATCAGTCACATGCTAAGACGTGTAGCTGATGGCATGATCATACAACTAGAAGGCTATGAAGAGTATGAACTATGTGCAGCAGTTAAATCACAGCACGCACTACTAGCTCAAGACCTTGAGAGATACAGATCAAAATTAATGGAGGAAGATAAATAAGTTATGAAGATACAAGTTAAAGTTCCACATTGGGTTACTACAGACAATGAACGTATTTGCATTCTATTTGCATTCTTACGTAGAGTACAGATAGAGTTTAATAATTGCAAACAACTAGATGTCTATGGTTATGATGTTAGAAAGATAGTAGATCGTGAAGAGGCAAACATGCACTTATACTTGCAAGACCACATTGATACTAGGTATTGTAAAATAGGTAAACTCTCACAAGAACACTTTGTATTTGAAATGACTAATTGGAGACGTGATCTACGTACAGTAGAAATTACTCAGTTAACTGCACAATTATGTTGGGCATACCTAATGGGATGTACAAACTATAATCTGCTAGAAGACGATGGTATCTTATTAGGCAATGAAAGAAGACCACATTATACACCAATGTATAAGTTAGACAGAGAGATCTTTGGCCGTTCGGGTAAAGGTCACTATGTGAGAAATACAAAGTACGAGGATTGAATCAGTTTTTAACAGACAACTACGACAAGATCATGAAGATGTCTAAGTCTATTTGTAAATGTCCAAAGGACACAGCAAATGAATTAGGACACTACGCAATCGAACAGTTCTTAATACACAAGAGAGGCCAAGAGTTAGTAGATAAGGGACAAGCAATGTTATTTCTATCTGGTATACTTTGGCGGTCATACAACTCCTCTACGTCGCCATATCATAAACTGTATCGACAGTCTGGTAAAGTAGTAGATCTATATGACGCAACTGCTAATAGACTTGAAGTAGAAGACTATGATATAGAATGGGATCAGAAGATTGAAGCAATACAAGGTGTCATCGAAGACATGAAGTCTGATGGTATCGAGCAATGGTTTAGGGTTGTACTATTTGAGATGTGGTTAGAGGAATCTAATTACTCAGAGTTAGCACGTAGTACTGGTATACCCCGAACAACTATTAGTCAAGCAGTAAAAGAATGTAAAGACTATATAAAAAAGAGAACAGACAATGATAATACTTAATATTTTAGGAGCAGCTGCACTAGGTCATCTAGGTGCTGACTTTCTACAACAGTTTAATAGGTTACCAGCGAAACCATTTAAATGTAATATGTGTCTCACATTCTGGCTAAATATTGGAGTTTTTATATTTCTATATGGAATGCCAGGCGTTTGGTACGCTGCATTAGCTGCAATAGGCAGTGAATTAATATATAAACAATTATGAACAACGAAGAATTTAAATGGCTCAGTGCTAACCAACATCTACTAGGGAACGTTAGATCTGATGCTGAAAATCGCCAGAGGCTATTTGATATCTACAATAGAATTACTGGTGAAAACAAACCCATAACTAGCTGCGGTAGATGTCTAGCTAGTGTAAAACAAAGATTAAAAGTAGAATATGAAATCATACAACGTATACGAAACTAAGACGGGTAAATATACCCTCAAAGAACACGAACAAGTAGTAGCAACTATCAAGGCGAAGTCCTTCGAGATTGCTAAGCAAACTATTAAACACTTAAACAAAACTATTAAAGACGATGGCCTTATCTAGATTCCAACCAGGACAATCGGGTAACCCTAACGGTAGACCGAAGGGTAGTAAAAACAAGACTACTGAAAACATACGTAAAGCATATCAGATGTTAACCGAGAATAACTTGGACAACATGACTACATGGCTTGCACAGATCGCCGCTGATGATCCCGCTAGAGCTATGGAGATGATGATTAAACTATCAGAGTATGTGATCCCTAAGTTAGCACGACAAGAACTAACAGGACAAGACGGTGATGCACTCTTTAACAATATCAAGTTTGAATTCGGACCCGATATTAATAGTCAAGATAACAGAGATATCCCAGACATAACTAATCTGTAAATGCAGTACACCGGTTTCACACCTCATCCTAAACAGAGGGCTATGGTTGAACAGATACTCACATCGCCTGCTAAATATCATATCGCATGTGTTGGTCGTCAGTTCGGCAAGTCCCTCATGGCAATCAACCTCTCACTGTATTGGATGATTAACGATGGCCCATGTAAAGTACTATGGGTGTCACCGGTGTACAGCCAGTGCGCGAAAATTCAGAAAGAGATGATGCATGCCATCGGTGGCTCTGGTATTGTGAAACAGTGTAACTACTCTGATAACTTTATTACGCTAAAGAATGGGTCCGAGATTATCTTTAGATCTGCTGAGAAGTATGATAACATTAGAGGTCTTACAGTAAAATACGGTATCTTAGATGAAGCCGCGTTTATGAAAGAGGATGCATGGAAAGAGGCAATACGCCCAGTGTTCTTAACAAAGTCAAATGCTCGTGTGTTATTTGTGTCGACGCCTAAAGGCAAGAACTGGTTTTACAATCTATTCCAATTAGGGCAATCACCAGACTACTCACAGTACACTACATACACCGGCAGCTCATACGATACACCCTATATTAATCCAGAGGAAATAGAGGACGCTAAGCGTACACTGCCTACAAATGTATTTCAACAAGAGTACCTAGCCAAGTTTATTGATAGTGGCGGTGAGGTCTTCTCTAACTTAGACAGACTACAACGTGCCACATACCCTCAGCCGCAAGGTAAAGTCTTCTGTGGTATTGACCTAGGTAAACATGAGGATTTTACATGTGCGATCTTCCAAGACGCTCAGGGCAATGTAGTAGATGTATATAGAAATCAAAAGGCCGAGTGGACTACGATGGTTAATGAGATGTTGGTACTGATTAAAAAGTACCGAGCCACTGTAATGGTAGAGGTCAACTCAATTGGTGATGTAATCGTCGAACAGATCAAGAGGCAATGGCAAGACACACATCCCTTTGTGACTACGAGTCGTTCAAAGAATGAGATTATCGAAGGGCTGATCCTCGATTGCAATGAGGCCAATGTGACAATACCCAATGCTCAGCTATTCCCACACTTGATACATGAGTTAGAAGTATTCACGTACGACTACAACCCTAAGACTAGATCTATTAAATACGGACACCCGAGCGGACTACACGATGACTGTGTGATAGCGCTAGCAATTAGCAATTACAATAGGAAACAGAATAAAACTTTAGGTACGTATGCCGTAATTGGCTCTAGGTAATTCAGATACATATATTATTATATTTCTAAGTATATGGTCACACTTAATATTAACGAAAACAAATACGAGATACCCGAAAGGCTAACGATAGAACAGTACAGTACTGCGATACAGTTTGATTGGGAAGATCCGAAATACTATCCAATGATAGTGTCACAATTATGTGGTGCACCAGTACAACAATTAGCACAAGCCGATGAGGCAGCAATGACTCTGGCCATTGCACTAATTATTAAATCAATGAACGATAGACGCGATACTAAAATGTTAGACTTAGAAGCTCTAACCTTTGGGCAATTCGTAGACTTAGATGTTTGGCTGTCATTAGGTATTGAGAAACACTTTAACGAGATCGCCACCATGTTAGCACCGGAAGCTAAATGGGCTGACGAAGCCATGTGGGCCATCGACAAGTATGCAGCATTTCGTACATACACTTACAGACAATACAAAGTCTTGTTCGGACTCACTGATCGTGACTTAGACCAGGCAGAACTCGAGGGCGCAGTAGAAGTACAAGACAAGATGCTAGTAGCCCGCGCATGGTATAAAGTAATTGTATCACTTGCATGCGATAACATATTACAGATAGATGAGGTCACAGAACAGCCTCTAAAGAAAGTACTCAACTTTATGTCCTTACAGAAAGAGAAGGTCATGGAAGAGAACGAAGCAAAATTAAAACAAAAGAGACATTATGACTTACAAAGAACTCGTAGATAATATTAAAGCGGTAGTAGATCAACACCTGATTCTACAAGACTTCGGGTACGGTGCACTCTCAGATATTAAAACTGTCGATGAGGGTACCAGAGTAAACTACCCATACGCATTCCTTAATCCAACACAGTCTACTAGAACAGGTCAAGCTATCACATACAGGTTTAACCTAGTAGTAATGGATATAGCACAAGAAGATCCGACTACGGGCTTTGCAGATTACTTAGGGGTACAATCGGCATGCCAACAGTATATCGATGACATACTAGCTAATCTAAGATTTTCTACACCACATAAACGTTTCGACTTAACACTGAATGTAAACTTAACACCATTCAAGGAGAGGTTCCAAGATACAGTAGCGGGCATGACAGCCACACTAGAGATCGAGATACCTCTACCTATTAATAATTGTATAACACCTTACTAATGAGTTGCAATATAACATCAGGCATAGCAAAGGGTTGTAATGACCAAGTAGGAGGTATTACAGCTATCTACTATATGGAACACCCGGACATCCCTGTCATCGGTGCTCCTCCAGGCGGCCTCTTTGTCAATAGAGACTCTAATGGTATCATTACTAGAATTAGTCCAACTAACTTTAGTAATCCATCATGGAACTATATAGACTGTAGTAATATTCAGGGTAGTGTTACAGAAACTATTAACGTTAATACTAATGGTAGTATCTTAGGCTTCCATCAGTCAGCACAGTTCTTTATGCCTATGACAGCTAACATGAATGAACAGCGCGCTGACTCCAGTGCACCTCAGGGTACGCAACATGAATTTCTAGACGCATTAGCTAAACAGAACAATCTAATCATTGGTATAGTAACTAGTGATAACTCACCACTAAAGGCATACTCTGATAAGTGTTTTGTCTTTGGACTAGAAAGACCCGCATACTGTGCAAGTGGTAGTAAAGAGACTGGTATTACATATAACGATAACAACGGGTACACTATAGAACTAGCAGCAGACTCTAAAGAGCCAATGCAAGAGATTGCCTATATGGCATTTCAAGGTTGGCACCAATGCTTTAAACATAATGCACCCGGAGTTTCTGATAATACATGGGATAACCTGGACTACTTTGGACTAAACCCACTAATAGAATACGAAGGTGCTAATATTTCAACTGTTGGTACTGCCAGTTACGGTCATCCAGATATTTATGTAATGCCAGGTGAAACACTAACAGTAGAAGGTATTTTATCCATAGATTGGGGTGCTAACGCATTCTCAGGTAGTACATTCTTACCCGAATGGGGAATAGGCTTGACTGGCATACCACTAACGTATGACACTAGTATACTACCTCTACCTACTGTACCCGGCTTGCAAACCGTTTACCTTAAAGGTGCGTATACGAATAACTCTGGCGGTATACAACAAGTTACTCCAGTTAAACTCACTTCACCTACGGGTGTAAATATTAGTGGTATGAGTACAACACCTTACTTTCTATTCTCAACAATAACTAGAACATCATGACAGTAGAAGAATTTGAATCAGCACTCAGTGATGCAGTAGAAGGTATGAGAGATCTGCAACCGATACTTACACAAATAGGTGGAGATATCGTGAAAGATCTAAAAGAGAATGAAAACCTTCCAGTAGATACGGGAAGGCTACGTAATAGTATTAAGGCCGTAATAGGTCAAGATAGTCTAAAAATAGAAATGTTATACTATGGTCTATTTCAGAACTATGGAGTTAGTACGCCTGATAATCCAGGTATAGGTATACCAGTCGAAAAGGCATTTGGGTTATCAGAAGACATAAGGCCGGCCACTGGATGGGGTACACCCTATAGTTTTACAGGCGGCAAATTCGGTATTAGACCTAAATCATTTATGGACGCAGAAGCAATAGCAATACGAATTCGTGACGCAGTCGAACAACAAATACAAGAACAATTTTAATTATGGCATCAACAGTAACACTAACACAAAACCCGGGAGACTATAACTTAGCTTATGGTACTAATGCATGTACTCTATCAGTACTGCCAAGCGGTGCTAGTAAATTCATACTACAAGTTGCTACAACAGGTGGTGATGTACTAGCAGACATTAGACAAACAGCAAACGCAGAGGGTAAAGCTATCTTTGATATACAAAACATCTTACAGACTTATGTACATGTTTCACCTATTGGTACAGAACAAATAGGCTTAGGTAATGTATCAGCAGCTAACCTACAAGAATCTGTTAATGAAGTAGAACGTTATGTAATTAACGTAGGTCATGAAATAAACGGTACAACTAATCTTAGGTCAGTGAGCTATGGACCCTATGAGGTAATAGGTGGTAAAAAACCATTCTATGATGTTGCATGGTCAGCCGGACCGTATCAAGCTAGTCTAAATGCAGATGACTCTAATCCTCCATGTACTAATATCTATGGTAACGGCCAGCCACTCTCAGATAATGAACAATATATTTTAGGTAGTGAGCTAACCCAAATGGGCGTAGCAGCACCTAGTTCAATTGGTATTAATACTAGAGTACAGATACACGATGTATTCCCAGATGACTTACATACTGTGAGTTACTTTAATAAGCCATATACAGGTGGCCTACCTAGTCCACCTTCGGCCGCATCATGTATTGAAGGCTTTAGAATCACCTCTTATCAAGAAGATGGTACGCTAGTCAATGATGTAATCATACCTAATATCATGGCAAACGGTGGTGGCCCTAATGTAGCATACGGTGATGGTCAACAGCCACGTAATAATTCATTAGTAATTACAGGAGGCTTTGGTCCACAAAACTTAAGTTCATTCCTATATTATACTACACCAACTACACAGGCAACATACTCACTTTCTAAAGCAGTTGCATACTACTATGTACAAACAGTAGCCTATACGCCTGGTACTTGTCTAGCTACATTTACTGGCTATGAAGATGAATCAATGCACTGGCCACAAATGTATAGGATCTACGGTAGAGGTGCAGTGGTTAATACATCGGGTTGTCTAGACTATGATCACATACAATTCTCATGGTTAAACTCGTATGGCTTTAGAGACTACTACACATTTACTAAAAAGAATGTTAGATCAACAAAGAGACGTGCCAAAAACTTCTTAGCTAATACTTCAGACTACAATAGTACTGAATTAACTACAGATGCAGGCGCACGCGGTTATACAACATACTCACAAGAGATTCAAGAGACTTTCACAGCAGAGACTGGTTATATGTCAGATGAAGATGCAGACTACTTAGAAGGCCTCTTTAACTCACCAGACGTTAGAGTACGTTTAGGTGATAACGGTCCTACTAATTATGAGTCCTACTTCTTTGGTTGTAATGTAACCAGTGCATCATGGACTGAGAAGTCATATAGAAAAGATAAACTGTTCCAATATACTATTAAATTTAAATTAGCAAATAACATCAAATCACAAAGAGGATAATATGATTCAATTAAAAGTATATGATAGTCAAGATAAATCACTTGACCAATATTGGCTAGACCTCTATGAGACTCAACCTATTAAGCTAAATCTTAGTGTTGAAGATATTACTAATGCTGAGGCTAAGTCAGTATTCTCTAGAACATTTAAAGTACCCGCAACTCCAGCAAATAACATATTTTTTAAACATGCCTTCTTAATTGATGGTGTTGACTATGATGTGACTGTTAAGAAACCAGCAGAGATTCTAGTAGATGGTGCTGAATTTAGACAGGGCCATATTAGACTACAACGTATCTATGTTAACGGTGCACAAGATAAGATAGATTATGAGATCCTTTTCTTAGGAGAGACTAGAGACTTCTCATCTGCTGTTGGTGATGCTACAATGTGTACACTTACTATGGAAGATCTTGCACATGATCTCACTGGTAATAACGTAGTTGAAAGTTGGCAAGCGTATCCAGAGGGTAGTTTAACTGACGGCCTAAAAGATGGAGATCTCATATACCCTCTAATAGATTTTGGTATTGATGGTGATCACAGTAGTAGTAATCCACGTATTGCTGTTGACGGTTCACATAATTTTACCAGTAATGAGCTACCCCTAAATAGATTAAAACCAATGATCAGAGCTAGAAAATGCTTTGGTCAAATCTTTGATAACGCAGGTTATACATTTACTTCTAGTTTCTTAGACTCTGCTTTCTTTAAACAGATTTATCTTAGTGCATTTGGTAACATAGCAACGGCTGTCCTAGATGAAGATGAGAATAGTACAAATACTATGATAGCCACTGATAATATTGATCAGGCTGCTAACGACGCTCTTATTATACAACAGGTAGTAAATGATCCTAGTTATGATAACTTGCAAACTACTGATGGTAAAAACTATCAATACAGTACAAGTTCATCCTATTATGTGAATCAACAAACAGGTCCATATATTATGACTGCTCAAGCCTACTATTCTGGACAATCACAACAATCAGAAGGTGATCCACCTCAAAATGAATCTGGTAGACTGATATTACAAAAATCTCAAGACGCTGGTAGTACATGGTCAGATGTTGCTATAGGCGCATGGGGATCTAGTGGTAGTACTATTTCAGTACAGGGTAGCTTTAGTTTAGATGTTACAGCACCTGCAGATCGTATTAGAGTTATTTCTGAAACCACTAATCCCTCTCTGATTAGGAATTCAGTAATTAGAGCAAAAGAATTTCAAGTTATCTCTGCGCCAGGAACTGCACTACCTAATTCATCACTAGATTGTGAATATAAACAAATAGATTTTGTTAAAGATATACTAACCACTTTTAGGCTCGTAATGAGTCCCGATCCTGGTGATAGTAGGAATTTCATTATTGAACCGTTTATTAATTACGTAGCCTCTGGTGACCTCTATGACTGGTCTGATAAACTAATTAGAGATAAAGACTTTGTAATAGAGCCTCTATTTAATACACAGTCAGATCAAATAGAATATAAACATAAAGATGATGGTGATTACATTAACCTATATCATAATCAAGCATATAAACATGTATTTGGTTACCTTCGCTTTGACAGTGGTAATGAGTTACTAAAAGGTACTAGAAAGATAGAAACTAATTGGGCGCCAACTCCTCTAACACAAATAGAAGGTGCAACAGCGACAGAGTCTTTTATTATACCACAATTACATACACATAATTCAGAAGATGGTGCAACTGTACACAGACCTATTAAACCAAAATCTAGACTGCTTTTCTATAATGGCCTACAAGATACAGATGGTTACAACTGGAAACTAGCAGATACTACGCAAAATCATTTTACAGACTACCCTCTAGTAAGTTACTATAATGAATGGCCGATGGACCAAGATACTCAAGTCCTCAATTGGAACGTAGATATACCCTATTGGGGCGAACAAGTTACTGGTCTAGACGGACTCAGCACTCAATTCGATCTATACACAACATATTGGTCTGGTTACATACAGTCTCTCTATAATAGTACAGCTAGAAGAGTAACAGCCTACTTTACACTAAACAATGTAGATCTACAGACATTCTCATTTGATGATGTTATTTTTGTAGACGGTACATACTATAGACCAGAAAAGATTAATGATGCACAAATAGGTATCACTGGTCCTGTTAAAGTACAGCTAATTAAATTAATAGATTACATACCAGCACAAGTAGTTGACGCTGGACTTACATTTACTGTAACCGAAGCGGGTCCTTCATGTTTTAATGGCTCCGATGGTCAAGCTACATTTGTATTTAGTACACCAGTTACATTCCCAGTTAGTTGGTCAAGTACATCCGGTGATAGTGGTACATTTAATATTAACCCTGGTCTAATTGATAATCAAACACCAGGTACTTATACAATTACAATGACCGATAACGCTGGTAGAACTGATACCACACAAATAACAGTACCACAATCTACTGCCTCTGCCCTAACTGCAATTGCAGCAGTTACAGATCCTTCTGATTGTTATACTTCAGATGGAGCAGTAACTATTTCAGGAGTTGGTGGTACTGCACCATATACAATAGCATGGACTGATAGTACTAGTACTTCATTTACAAGAACTGGACTAGCATCTGCTAATTATACATTTACGCTAACAGATAGTTTAGGTTGTCAAACTGCAGCAACAACTGTTTTAGTTAGTTGTCAAGTTGTAATTCCACAACAAGATATCTCAAGTATTACAGAATGGGTTACAGGTGGAGTATGTCAAGGTGAATCACAAGCTGATACCACTGACTTAGTAGTTATACATGTTGACTCTGGTGAATCACCTGCATTGGCTACTGATGGTTTCTATGTTTACGATGGTGATTGGGCAAGTCTACAATCACAATACGGTACGTCATCAGGTACTCTAGTTCCAATGGATCAAGATAATACATGTGGCGCTACAGAATGGTATTATGATGCTACATCTATTTATGACGCATTAGATCGACCATTCTTATACTGTTACTGTTTAGCTAGTAGTCCATTCTATACGCAGACACAAACAATTAGTACTAACCCTTACATATTCGTAGCACAGACATAATGAGAAGAGGAGACGAAGAGTTTTGGGGCTATATAGAACTGATCATGGATTTAGATTGGAAAGATTACAATCTAACAATATTTGGAGGTATCACAGGTAACTGGGACACTCCAGATATTGATGGTGTGTTATGGGGTGAATATAGACCTCAACACATTAAGTATCTTTTAGAAGAGATGAAGCTATTAGGACCATGGGATGTATTCTATTCTCAAGACGAGATAGCTCGCACATGGCATACTCAAATGCAGCCTACTAGTTGGAATATAGCTAAACCAGTAGATAGAGGTCATGTTAAAGCTAGGGCTCGTTTTGGTGGTGTATGGCAAGATGGGCTATTTTGGAATAAATATAAAGTACCTAGTCAGAAACAGAAACAGAGAGATTCTAGATATAAATACAATAAACCCATTACCCTAATTCAAAACGGACAACAATTATATTTCTAAGTAGATGGCACAAGATATTAAAATTACATTTACCATTGATGGTATTGAGAAACAAGTCGCTTCTGTAGAAGAATTACAGAAGGAGATGAAGAATCTTGGTAAAGAAACCAAGAAGGTAGCTGAAGAAAATACAATATTAGCAAAAGGTAAACAGGCTTTCGCAGATCTGAAAGCTGGTATTAAAGGAGCAACGGCCGGATTCAAAGGACTAAAAGGTGCAATTGCAGCTACAGGACTAGGAGCCCTTCTAATTGCACTTACCTCTCTATTTTCATACTTTAAGAATTCTGAAGAGGGCTCACGTAAATTAGCAATTGCTATGGAAGCTCTAGGTATCATAACTGGTAAAGTTATGGACTTCTTTGCATCATTAGGTGAAAAGATAGTATGGGCCTTCACATCGCCTAAGCAAGCGCTGATGACGTTTATGAATCTAGTTAAAGAGAATATCATTAACAGATTCGAAGGTCTCTTAGAACTCGTCCCTAAGCTTGGTGAGGCTATCTCATTA
>Ga0208793_1001698_pt1 | contig 12255 bp, 11 predicted proteins | sample 17_taG_FD_184092 | JGI IMG/M metagenome (GOLD analysis project Ga0208793, IMG submission 184092) | Marine viral communities from the Subarctic Pacific Ocean - 17_ETSP_OMZ_AT15314 metaG (SPAdes) (version 2) | ecosystem: Environmental > Aquatic > Marine > Oceanic | place: Pacific Ocean | collected...
AAAAAATAAAGAAAATTATTTTAAAAAAAAGTAAAAAAAAAAAATTTTAAAAATAAAATATTTATATAAATTATAAAAATAAATACTATGAACAATTTAATTGATTATGAACCGCAAGATGTCCCAAGTAATATGGAAATTAGGACTGAAACTATAAACCCTATAAATAGCAGTGATTCAACAAGAACTTATAAATTTGAAATCACTAATGTCGGTTATTTAGATGGTAATTCAATGCTTACATTTAAAGTAAAAAATAATACCGCTGATAATTTAAGGGCGAATTGTTGGAATGGTGGTCTCGGTGCTATTAAAAGAGCTACTTTCTCTATCGGTGATTTTATGGTATCAGATTTTCAAGAACTCTCAAGAATGGCGACTTTACTTAGTATGAATGTCCCCCCTTCTACTAGAAATGATTTTATGGGTCACTTTATCGGAAACTGTCTCCATTTAGATATAGCTCAAGATGCTAACGCCTTAAGAAACGGAAACGCAGGAGGCACTGGCTCTCTTATAGTAACTACAGACTCAGGGGCGAATTTCGGAGATACAAGTGCAAACTATAACGCGGCCGCCTCACTTAATAGACCTATTTTAGCAGATGCTAATTTAAATGATAAATTCGGTATTCCTTTAAGTTATATTATACCAGCTCTCGCAGGTGGTAGAAAAATGCCTTTATTCTTATTTAAAGATTATAGACTCCATATAGAAGTAGAATTCTACGGAGCGAGAAAATGGGTCAATAACTTCGATAGAACAGGAAACCATTTAGGGTGCGGCTCTGATAATGACGTCTCTTATAGTGATGTAGAACTATTAATTGATTATATTCTTCCCCCTGCTTTTGTTATGAATCAAGACGAAGCTCAAAGTGCTAAAGAGGGCGGATATAGATTCGAATTCCCTAACTATGTTTTAATTAAAAAGAAACTCGCAGCAGTTCCAGCAGCGAGAGAATTACAGGAAAGCGAACACAGACTCGGTTTAAATGGTCGTGAAGTCCATCACGTTTATCAGTTTAAAAATTATACAACTTTTAATAATAAAAAGACTGTTCTTACAGAGCAAGTTATAGACGGTGTAAATGACGAAGAATATAATCTTGAGGTAAATGGTGTAAAATTATTCCCAGATTATAAATTTAATAACGCCTCACAATATGACGAGGTTTCTCATTGTTTAGGAAGACCATTATTCGTCCCTCGTGGTATGTATTTTTCAGACGATAATTCTTTAAAATCTGAATTAGTAGGGCGAGACGTAGGTCTTCAAGCAGTCCAAAAACCTTTATGTGTGGATTTATCTAATGGAAATCCAGGAGTTGTAGGGGCTGGAACTATTATAAATAATCACCCCGTAGTATTCCAATACAGAAGGAGACCATGTGACGCTATAGCAAATAAAAATTACGACCAAAAGGCAGAGATGGACGTTTCTTATTACGCTTCATTATCTCGTTTCGTGAATGTAACTTCGACCCCTATGGGTTCTAATGTGGTCGTAAGTTATTAAGAATGTTATTCTTTCATTTTAATTTTTTTCTTTTTTTTCTAATTAAATATTAATATAAAGTATATTTTTAATGAATACTTTTTATATTGATTGTAATAAAGCTAATAGTTCAGATAAGGACAATTTAGACAATTCACAATATACAACAACTTTAAAAAATTCTTTAACTCTTCCCAAAGGTTCTGAAATTTCTATTCAATCCTCATTTATTAATCAACAAGGAATAACAGGGCAAAGTATAGAAATAAACGAAGATATAACAGAAACAATAAAATTTTTGTATTATAAAAGTGATACTTTAGATATTCAACCAACAGACGCGACAACCTTTAACAATCCAGCATATAACGAATACTCTTATTCAGAAGCTACTCAAGGGGATTATACAACAACAACGAGAATAAATGTTTTAAATAATACAGCGGGACAATATCCCAATTCTGACGGAAGAACATATTTAAGTAATAGGTCATTAGTAGGAGCAACAGAACAACCCTTAATATTATTAGATTTAATTCACGGAGGAACGGCTACTAATTGTGAGTTAAGAGTGGGGAGTGCTAGTATAAAAATAAAAAAAGGTGTTTATGGAATAACACAAATAAGTAATTTAATAACAGACCAAATAAACGGACAAAAAGATTTAAACGGAAACGAAAAAAACCCAATTCAAGAATCAATAAGAAAAGGTCTTTTTTCTGACGCTTCTTTAACAGAGGAAACAGAAACTATGAAAAGATTAATAATCCCTGATTCTACATATAGCGGAAACCTTCCAAATGTAACTCATCCAATATTAGAAGAATATATATTTGTTGATGTATATAGAGCGGAAACTTTAAGACAAGAAAGAATAGCTTTAAATGATGGAACAGGTATATTATGGAACGACGGAGTTGGAGACGGTGCTTTTAATGGGGCGTTTTGTAGTTTATTTTTTCACGATAAACAACCAAGCGGAGCGAATACAACGGATTATATACCAACACGAAACGGCGTTTATGTGGGAACCCCTTATTTTTCTTTAGATTATAATTCAGAAAGTTCTTCTTATGAATTAGGGGGATTACATACTCCGTATAGTTTTCAAACCCACGATAGGAATTTTAATCCGATGGAACTCGCAGGAAAGCAAGGGGTCTATTATAAAGTATTATCGGAAACAGGAAAACAATTTACCGTTTCAGGTGTAACAGACCAAACAGGACAAAAGGAAATTCATTCTTCTATACAAAACCCAACATCAAGAATAGGAGGAATTATAATCCATAATTTCGGATATGAAACCGCCTTAAAGTATGGAACAAAAAAAAATATATTAGACGGTGAAATAGTAAAAAATAAATATAAATTTAAAGAATTTTTTAACGAAGAAAGAGAAGCTAAAGAAGCATGGAAAAAAACGATTTGGTCTCGTTTAGGATTTACCTATGAACAATTTAATTCAGAAAATAATTTTGAAAATGTAAGATATTATAATAACGCAGTTTCTCAACGTCTTCCAGGTGTTACAACAAATACATATTTAGACGATTCAATAATCCAAAGTATATCATCAAGAATAAACCCCTGTGCAATACCTGCTGGAACTATAACGCCTGAAATAAAATCAGGTTCTTTACACACTAACAACCTTTTAAATACAGCACCCTCAACAGGAACAAACGACACAGCACCAGCACTCTATGCTGGGTCTTTATATAATGCTTGCATGGCTTACCCAGTAGAAGCCGCACCGAAAGCAATAACGGCTCAAGGTCTCCCTCAACTTTCCGATAGTGGATATTATTTAATTACTTCTGATATATTAGACGGATACAACGATATAGTTAAAAACGGAGACCCATTATCTTTATTAGGTGTAGTCCCTAAGAGTTCATTATCTAATCAAGACTTTATATATTCAAGTCAAGATATAGTTAATACAATAACAAATGAAAAAATAATAAATAAAATAAAAGTAAGGTTTTTAAATCCTGATTTAACTTCCCCAGACCTTCAGCCCAACTCTTCAATTATTTTGAGAATAGATGTCCCCATACCTCAACCCATAAACAATCAACCACTAATAAAAGATAAAGAAGAGGAAAAAAAGAAATAATATCTTATATAATATGTAAAAAAGGGCGAAAATCCCTTAAATACCTTAAATAATTAGTATATATAACGCCTTAATTACTTATAAAACTATACTTATAGTGATATATAAATTTATATATCACTATATATAGGGTTATATATACTATTTTAATTAATATACTTAAGGAAAAAGGGGGTTTAAAGTGTTTTTAAGGTCTTATATAAGGTATAATTATATATATTATATAAGATATTGATTAAATTAATTATATTAAAATTAAATTACATTGTTTTAACTAATGAGTTAAGGTTAATCTGTGAAATGTGCTTAACGTATGTTTGGAGAACTTCATTCTTATTATTTCTTGATGAGGGGAGAGATGAGTCTTGGGTCTTAACTCCTGACTCTGTATTTAAGTTATAATCTGAGCCGCTGAACTGCTGGAAGTTCATTAAGTTATAAGAGTAATCACAACCGACCCCTAATACGTCAGGGTTTCCTTGATTTCCTATTCCAGATGTATTAGCTGTTCCGCCTCTCTCTACGTAATCCTCATTTAAATTATTGTTAGTTAAATCTACTCTTGCTGAGCTGTGATTGGCTTCTCTTCCACCTAATAAAGCCTTAGCGAACATCATTCTAAGTTCTGCGTCTCCTTGTAAGTGGTATTTATTGTCCATCGCCGCAGGGTCTAAAGCGGTTACACCTGGAGAGGCATTATCAATGGGGCTTTCATAATTGGGGACGACTGGGACTGGGAAATCAAAGGGAAATCTTAAACTGTCTTTTGATTGAGTCATATTCTTAAGTCCTACAGGTAATCTGAAATTATTCTGTTCAAATTGTTTATTGTTCTGCTGGTCTTCGTCTAATGATACGGAAACAATACCTGAGACCATATTGAGGTTAGGTGAATAGTTGTCTGAATCGTTAGAAGACTGAATATCATTAATTAAATTCAATCTATCATTCATAGTCATAACTTGTGGATAAGCTTTAACTTCTTGAGGTGTTGGGACTATATATCGCCCTTCTAATCTTAAATTTTTGAGAACGTATGAAACCTGAGAAATATCGGCGTCTGGTTGTCCTGTTATATCGGTGTCTCTGTATTTCTGACCATATACGGCCGCGTCTGTGTTTAAGTGAATAGTAATCATTAAACCATTACAGAAATTATTTCCTAAATGTAAATCTTGAGTTTTTAAAAGTGGAACGTCTAAAGATAATGAGAAGTGTTGTCCTACGTTTTTATTAGCTGCTCCGCCGTGTCCTCCGAGATTTAAATCTCCGCTTTCTGGAGTTAAATTAAATCTTCTGTTTTGATATTGTGCGTTTTCTCCACCTGCGAGGGTTTTAATACTTGGGACTTGGATATAATCATCTTTATTATTAGCGTGAGCCTGTCTTAATGATGAAAATAGAGAGTAATTAGTCTGGTTAGATAATTCAGTATTGGATTTTTTACTTTGAATGACTATTTTATCTAAGCAATTTTGAACTCCACCGTAAGCTGGGATATTGGCTGCGGCTGCTGTTGATAAACTAGCTCCGTTATTATCATTGATACTAGCTAAAGAATTTAATGATTCATTATTATTTAAAGTTATAAATTGACCTACTAAACTTAATGAGCTAATTTCTAAAAGTCTTTCGGAAGCTGGGATACTAAATTTAATTGTGGGGTTTCCTTGATGTCTAAATCCATTAGTAAAAGTATTTGTCGCCACTGAAACAGGGATATTATTAATTGGAGTTATTGAGAAATATTGTTTTGAAATAGGCATAATAATTTATATTTTTATAATTATTAATAATATTTTATTTTTAGAAAAAAAAAAAATAATTTTAAAAGTTTTTATTTTAGAGAATTACGCTTAATCCGTCTTGAGATACATTAATAACTTTCTCAGAAAATACATAGTTATAAATTCTTGAGTTAAAAGTTCTTGTAGTGTCGAATCTCATTCTTAATTCTGCCTCTGAATTCTTAAGAGGATAGACCATATTCTCTCTTGCGAGTTCTCGTGCTATTAAAAAGGTGTTAGTATAGTCGGCCATATTTGTGCCTTTACTATCTCCTAAATTCTTACATGGTTTATTAATTGAACTCCACGCTTTAATTACTTCGTTATGGGCTTGAACTTTGTCGTATTTCCTCTGTGGGTTATAATCTTTAGTTGGAAATAATTTATTATTAATAAAATATTGAACTGAATTACACCCACTTGTTCTATCTCCTGCCTCAAGATTAGGAGCTAAACCTGTATAATAAAATTTTTCTACTGGGTCTGTTTCTTTAGAGGCGTTAGTCATAACGGTAAAAACTGATTTAGCTCTATTAGCTACGGAATTAATTTCTGACTGGTGACTTAATGAGGTAGAGGGTAGAGTATCTAAAAAGACATCATAAGATAAAAACGGTATCTGACTTTCTTTAACTGCGGCTTTCATCATTTCCTTTGTTGGTAAAACCTGAAGAAGTTTCATTTCGGCCTTTTTAACTGTGTATGAACTATCAACTAATAATTTACAAACGGCACCCTGAAAATTTGAAACGTTACTATCAAAAGTTACGGCGATATTTAATTTATTGGCTGCGATAGTTAAATCGGTAATTGTTCCGTTTCTGTTTCCTGCTCCGCCGTCTATAGTTCCTGAGAGTTGGATTCTATTTCCTTTAACTAATCCACATACATTTAAAGAACTCGCATAATTGGTATTTGATACAAGAGTATAATTTACCGCTGGAGCTCCTGGTGCTGCTACATTTGCGACTGCTATTCCATTATCGACGTTATTAACGTGAGCTATATCGCTTTTACCATAAACACTCTGGCATACTTTGTTATTATCTGCTAAAGTTATTTCAATTCTTAATCCTGAATATAATACGATAGGAGTTAATTTTTCAGAATCTCCCCACCAGTTAAAAATTCCACTTCTTAAAGGTATAATAAATCTTTTGGCCATATATACGGCATTAACTCCTTGAGTTTGTGAAAGTAACATATCGCCTAATTTATCGGCGAGTCTTGGGTTAGCTACATGGGCTGTTACTCCGTTGGTTTGGTTTTGGTCAACATTATAAGAATAGCATTCTTCGCTTATTCCCTCTTTAGCTACTAATTGCTCTTTAACATCGTAGGCGTATTGATTTTCTATTCCTGCCCACTGATTAGCATTAGTTAAACTTTCTAATAGTGTTCCGTTATTTAATGAGTAAATGTCCATACGGTCTATTACTGATGAAGCCCCCGCAGTATTGGGGAAAGCTACAATTTCTTTATTCTGTGAGCTATTGAAAATATCAAAAGCGAGATATGAGTCTTTACCTTTAACAAAAGCTATATTTGGGTTAATTTCAAAAATGATTTTATTTCCTGCTGTGAATGTTGTGCCGTTCTGTGGGACGATTGAGAAATATTGAGAATTTTGAGAAATTGAATTTGACATAATATTTATTTTTATAATTTATTATAATATTTTATTTTTAAAAAAAAAAAAAACTTTTAATTTAATGAATAATAAAAAAGTTAAAAATAAAAAATTAATATATAGTAAATATTTAAATTAAATGTCTTTAAATAATTCGTTACGTTCTATAAATTTATCGTTTAGAGGTTTAACTTTATCAAATGGGACTTCTTACACTCAATCTGAGAATTGCTTAAATTTTAATAAAATAAATATAGGTATAGAAACAAACAGAGATATTGACTTATATATTCAATTTACACACAATCATAATTCAGGTTATACTAATTATTACCATTTCTCTATAACTGGGGGAAATCATTTCCACACTTCTATAAATATTAGAGGTTCAGAGGTAAGATATAAATTCGTGAATAACAGTTCAGAGGGGAAAATTGACGCTACATCTATTTTACATTTTTCAGGCGGTGGTGATTCTTTACTAAGTAAAAATTTAATTAAAAAAAATTATAACGCTTCTTTATGTCGTTTAGTTTCTAATTTAGATATAGACACTATAAAGGGTGATATAGAAGGTTTAGAAGTAAAAGATTTAAATTCTTATGTTTCAGGACTTATATCAACTAATAAAAGAAATATGTGGGAATCAACAGAAAATAACGATTTAGTTTTATCAACTAATAAAAATTTATTTATTAGATGTTTGAGTAATAATGATGACTCAGGGGGGACAGGTGCGAGAGCTATTAAAATTTATGGTATTAGAAACGATGGGGGAAACCTTAAAGAGTTTGAAGACACTATTTTAACTGATGGGACTTTAAGAAATCAAGGGAATATAACAGGTTTAGCGGTTAATAAAATGGAGGTCTTAACATCTGGAGTAAATGGAACAAATGAAAATGTTATTTTTATTGAATATGATTCAGGGGGTGGAGTATTTAAACCCTTGAACCTTATACCTGTTGAGGGTGGAGTTTCTAAAACTTTTTTTTATTGTCCTCCTTATAATAAAGATTTAATAATAAATGAGTTTTCTCTAGGTGGATACGGTCAGATAGTAAGTTTTTTAAGTATTGAGAAAGTTAATATTTCAACAGGGACTAAACATAAATTATTTTTAGAGTCTGTAGATATGAGCCACTATATAAAAAAGGATTGTTCTATACATTTAAAAGGGGGCGAAGAGTATTTAATAGGAAAAATAAATTCTAATGTTACACCCCCTAACAATGATAATTATTTCCACTTAACATCTAAATTATATTTAAAAGATAATCAAAATCAATATTAAATATCAATAACTTTTTCTGGATTTTTTCCTTTTCTTGCGTATTTTTCCATTTGTGGTGCTTTATATTTCTGTCCTATTAATTCACCTATTCTGATTTTTTCTTCTATTGATGGGTTTTGTTCTTGAAACCATGTTAAAAATATATGTCTAAATAAATTATTTGAAATTGTTTTTCCTATCAATTTTTTTGTTGTGCTTCTTTGTGCGTTCGTCATTGATTCCTGAGACATTTCTGACCCATTAGCATTTATTAAAAAATTTTTATTTTTTGAGTTATTGTTATAATCTTTAAAATATTTATCTAATAATAAATTTAAATCTTTACTTTTTACTTTATGGATTACTTTTCCTGATGTTTTAGAAGTTTTATAATTATTAAATACGAATGAATGTGAGCCGTCTTCATTTATAACAACATAATTTTTATTTTTTGATAAACTTTCAGGTTTTATTTTTAAATTTGATTGTTCTTTTTTTATCATTTTTGAATAGTGGGAAATTCTCGCAGGAGGTATTAAAGTAAATAAAGCCACTAATAAAAAATTTCTATATTTAGTGAATGAATGTTTTTTTTCTAAATAATCAGGCACTAATTCCTCAATTCTTTTTTTAAGTTCAGGGTATTCAATCCAATTTTCGCCTTCGTTGTTTCTAAAATCTTGGTTATTTTGTTCTTGGTTTCTTTCAACTACTAACTCGTTTAAAACTTCTCGGTATTCTTCTATAATATCTGAGCCGAAACCGTTTAAATCAAAAAATTTTATAATTCCGAGTATAGTCTGAATAGCTGAGTTTAAATTATAATTTTCAGTTACTAAATCTACTATTTTATTAACATTTTTAAAATCTGATAATTTGAAATTTTCAACTTTTTTATTTATTAATTTTTCAATTCTTAAAATATTTTGTTTCATTGTTAAAATAGTTCTTTCGCTTTTTGTTCCGTTACTTTTTTTATATTTTTGTAAAAATTCATCCATTTTTTTTTATTTAATTATTATGTATTATAAAATAAAATAATTATATAATATAAATTTATTGTATAAATCATAAATGAAAACTCATATTTTAGAGGTTTTATTAAATAAAAATACGTTTAAAGATTTAGACCACGCCGAGAAAATATGTAAAAAATGGGGTTATAAAATTGATTTTAGAAAAAAAAAAGGTATTGAAACAGAGGATTACTATATTTTTAAACAAAGGGATAAATCACGCTACATAAACAAACAAAAAAGAGAATGTAATGAAAATCTTATATTAATTGTAGGAGTTAAAAAATAATTAAAATTTATATTTAAATTTATTTTCTAATTACTAAGTATAAAAATTTTAAATTATGTCTTCTACTGGTATTTCAATTTTAGGAAAGAATGGCTCTAACTTAGAAGCCATCGCTTCAACCTCTAACGCTTTAAAAATGGATTTAGCGTCCGCCTCTCATGGTGCGTTAAATGTTAATGATTCAACCGCTCAGAGTTCATTAAGTAGTATTAATAGTTCTCTTAGTGGGACTTTAAATGTTTCAGATTCAACCGCTCAGAGTTCATTAAGTAGTATTTCTTCTTCTGTTTCAGGGACTTTATCAGTTTCAGATTCTACCGCTCAGAGTTCTTTAAGTAGTATAAATTCCGCTCTTAGTGGTTCTTTAACTGTTTCAGATTCAGCAGCTCAAGCTTCTTTATCTACTATCGCAGGTGATACTTCTTCTTTAGATAGTAAATTTTCACAAGGTTATGACGCTCAAATTTCTTCAGGTGGTTCAGGTCTCGTTCAGATTGGTTTATATGGTAGGGACAATTCAGGAAATTGGGACGCCGTAAATGTAGAAAATAACGGAGATATTAAGGTTTCTTTAGACGATATAGACTCAGTAAAGGGTCAAGCATCAATGGCTAATTCTCTACCTGTTGTTATAGCTTCCGACCAGTCTAATATCGCCGTAACTATGGGGGCTTTATCTTCTACCTCTACAACTACTCACTCCTCAGTTAGTGTTTCAAATTTAACAACTTCCACCTCTTCAAGTGTAGATTTAAACGCCGTTAGAGAGGTTTCAGTTATAGGAAATGTAACAGAATACGGCTCAGAAATTGAAATTCTCGCTTCTGATGATGACGCAACATATTATAAAATGACTGATATTAGCGTATTTTCAGATTATAACAACGGGGACTTTGTAAAATCCTTTAAAGCTAATGCTAGATATGTAAAAGTTAAATATGTTAATGACTCTGGAAGCTCACAGACTATCACCTCTAAAATATGTTATAAAAGTTAAGTAATTAACTATATACAGAGTATTGAGTATTTATTTTATTTAATCTTTCTATTTTTTCTAATCTTTTTATTGATTGTTCTAAAATTTCTAATTCTTTTATTTTTTTTTCAATTTCTTTTTCTTGTTGTTGTATTAATTTTTTATTAAAACATAAACAACATTTACAGCCTAAACACTGACCGAAACAAAAACACATATTAAATTTATAAGATTTTTTTTTATTTTATTATTATAAATATGAGTTATAAAGAAAAGAAAGAGAAAGTAAAAATAAGTAAAAATAAAAAAGTTCCTAAATCTTATGTTCCTGAATCACTATCTAAAGAAGATAAAAAAAAACAAATAGAAAGTATTAAAAAAAAAACTGATAGACCTAAATTAAAAAGTTTTCAATCAAAGCGTTCTTCTTGGGTTGAAAAATTTCAGAAAAAATATAATAAAAAAGTTTCTGATTATGATTTTATTTCTAAAAATATTATTTCAAAAGTAGGTATAAATAAGATATTAGATAAAGGAAGAGGGGCTTATTATTCCAGCGGTTCTCGTCCTAATCAAACCGCCGAAAGTTGGGCGAGAGCGAGACTAGCTTCGGTAATCATGGGCGGTGCCGCTCGTAAAATAGATAAAGACATATGGAATAAATACAAAAAATAATTAATCTACTTCTTCCCCTCTTTTTATTTGTAAGGGTTTAAGAACTTTATTTTTTAAATTTTCTATTTCTTTATTTATTTCTACTTTTAATTTATTATTTTGTTTGTCTTCTTCTCTAGAAAAAACAGAATCTAAAACTTCCATTAATCTCGCTCTTGAATATATAGAGCAGTAGTGCTTTATTTTCTGGCAGGAAGGACAGAGGCGAGAAGTAAAAATATACTCTTCACAACATACAGGACACACAAAAGACATTTTATATTTATTACTTAGATTTTATTTTTTATCAAATCTTTCATTGTATTCTTTAAAAGTCTTATAAACTTTTCCCTGTTTGTCTATTGCGTGAGGTAATTTATCAGTTAAAATTTTTAGTGTTCTAACTGGTAAGCCTTTTCCTTCTAGTTCTTGTAGATGTTTTGGGAAAAAAGTCTCTCTTTTTGGTTCTACTTGATGGACTAACCGAGTAAAATATTTGTCTATTTCAGAAGGTTTATATTTCATAAAAATATCTTTTACAAAATCTTTATTTAAAGTTCTTAAAGTAGCCATAATATGGAAAACTTTATATCTACCTTTACCGCTTTTAATTCTGTCTATCATTGCCTCGTATTGGTCTTTTGATTGGACGAGTTTTAAATCTTCTATACTTGCGTTTTTTAAATTTTCTACAAGTTGAGAAATATTTTTTATGTTACTTGTTTTTTTTTCTGGTTGTTTTTCTTTTGGTTTTGGTGAATCTCTTTCTAATAGTTTTTTGGCTCCCTCTATCAATTTTTTATTCTCTTCTCTTTTTTTTTGTCGTGTTATATTTTGTAAGCGTTTTTTTTCATTAAAAGCGTCTTCTAATGTTTTAAATTGCTTTTTATTTTCTTCAAAATTTATTTTATTTACTTGATTTAATATTTTATTATTTTCATTTGTTTCAGGTAAAACAATAAGTTTTTCTCCTATTTCATTAACTTCTTTTTTTTTGGTGCTGGTTTTGGT
>Ga0208793_1001701_pt1 | contig 12229 bp, 18 predicted proteins | sample 17_taG_FD_184092 | JGI IMG/M metagenome (GOLD analysis project Ga0208793, IMG submission 184092) | Marine viral communities from the Subarctic Pacific Ocean - 17_ETSP_OMZ_AT15314 metaG (SPAdes) (version 2) | ecosystem: Environmental > Aquatic > Marine > Oceanic | place: Pacific Ocean | collected...
AAATTTGAATAGCAATAGATACATCTGTAGTAGTCGAAGATGTAATTGTGTTAACAGGACTTTCTCCTATCGCTGTAAGCATTACATTAACGCTTTCTAGTTTTGATGTTACTGTAGTTGTCATAATATAAATTCTATAAGTTAATAGAGAGGCGACCGAAGTCGCCCCTCAATGCAAACAACGTAATTAATTACGCAGTTTTGATTTCAATCGAACAGATTGGATTTAGAGGTGCATGACCCATAGCATATTTAGCTACCATCAATGTACCTTGTCTCTGAATTTGGTATTCCATTTCAGTAGACAGATCCATAAGTTTAACTGTTCCAACTGCATTTTTCTGCCAAACACAACCAACTGTAGTTGAGAAGTTTCCAGCAAAATTTGTGCTAGAACCTTGTGCAACACCAGATGAAATGTTAGTAGATGGTAAGTTGTTTGTAGGTACAATGTTAATACCTGCAACTTTAAGAACTTTACCATCAGAGTAAGAACCAGATCCACCCCAATCTCTGTTAATAACAGTAGTACCTTGAATTAGATTGTAGTAAGTCGCTGGTGCAACTGCACAATATCTATCTTCTGCTGGTACATCGGCTGCATCTAATTTTTCAGCTGCACTGAAAATAGAAGCTGCTGCTGAAGATGCGTTAGTTGCAAAGTCAGCATCAGTGATCGCCTGTCCTGCTGCTTGTGGTGAAGCTGCAGAAGCTCTACTGTTTAAGATTAAGTTTTGATAAACGTGTTTATCCATTTGGTTAGCCAATGCTCGGCCAAGCTCTTTTGAATAAATACTACGCACATCGTAATGTGACATAGCTTCGTCTATCTTTGCGATAAACACAGGTGCAATCAATAAGTTCTCAATTGAGATTGTTCTCTCATTGTGAGTTACAGATCCGCCTGTGATTTCATTTCCAGCGGTATGATATGCAGCAGTCGTAACTTTGCCAACCACAGGAAATTGTGCACTTTTGCCTGAACTAATTGTTCTGACTAAGTGTTTGTCTAGTGTCGAGTTTGCTGTTTCAAAAGCAGTAATAACTTCTCCACTGAAAATTTTTAAAAAACTTGCAGTGGTACTACCTGATCCAGCATTCTGACCTATATTTGATACAGTATAATTTGACATTATATATATCTCCTTTTGTTATTATAGGTTGTTGCTAATTAAGCGTAGTAATTTCAGTATCAGAATTATCCGTCCTCAGACGGGTTAAGTCTTACTTTCACTTGCTATTCTAGGACAGCAATTTATCCACAGAATTTTATTAAATAACTTTAGATCTAGAAACTTTGTCGGCAACCATTTTTCTAAATGCACTATCTGTAGCGTATCTAGGATCTGCCATGTCAGCTTTCATTTGTCCTAAACTTTCATACGCAGAACCAGATTGTTGTTGTGCATTGTCGCCTGTTGATAGGCTAGGTTCTTTAGTTTCAGATTGAAAACGAGCATACATACCTTTTATAGTAAATAATGCAGTCTCGTTATCTCCACTTATATTGTTATTAAATTGTTGTATTTCACTTTCGGGTAAATTTTCAGTTACCCAATCAGTCATACTTTTATAATTTTCTTCGCCACCTGTACTGTCAAAAGCTTGTTGTTCAAATTTTTGTGCAACAGCATCTAAGCCTGCTAAATAATTATCAATGTATGATTTTGGCAATCCTGCTTTTTCAAGAGATTGAATAGTGTTTTCACTTAACTCTCCGTTTTCATCAAACTCTTTTTGTGCACTATTAAAATCAAACGTACTAGGAAGTGTGTCTGCTTCTAGTTTAGTTTCTTCTTTAGGTGCCTCAGATTGTTTCTTTTCTAATTCTTGATAAGACTTTATTAAATCTTCTTGAGATTTAAACTTACCTAAAATTAATTCTTCTTTTGCAGGTGCTTCTGTCGGTGCTGTTTCAGTAGTTGCAACATTATTTGCATCATCAGCTTTTTTAGACATTTCATCTAAATACTCTTGAGTTTCTTTTACTTCTTCGACAGGTACTTCTACTTTGTCAACCATTTCTTCTCCTTATTATTGATCTTGATTTTTAAAACTATCCCTGACCATACCCATACCCTCTTTTACAACGGCAGGGGAATTTTGTTCCATCATCATTTGTTCTTGTTGAGCTTGTTGTTCTGCTTGGATTTGTTCAGGAGATTTTATAAGTCCCTCCATCTCTACTCCAAGAGAGGTACCAACACGTTTCACATACTCATCTAAATTAAGATAAGTCATAAGCTGTTGTGCGAAAGGTTGTAGCTGTTGTACAAATGTATTTAATCTTTGTAGGTCGCTAGATCTACCTAAAGCTTCTAGTCCTGTTACAATTTTAGGACGTATACTTTCTTTAGGTAAAGTTGGTAATGCTTTCTTTCTTTCCATTTGAAACATTAATCTGTTTATTAATGGAAGTTGTAATTCTTGAGACAATAAAGAGTACAGGCCACCTAAACTATCGTCTAGTTCTTTAGAAACATAATTTATTTCTGTAGCTGTAACTCTATCGTTTTGTCTTTGTACTGATGTATTTAACATAAAAGCAAATTGTAATCTTTCTTCAATTAACTTCATTGTTTGGAATGCAATATTAAAATCAGAAAACTTATTAACCTGAAGTGTAGTAACATCTTCTGCGTTACCCTCACGGATTGCACCGTTAGGACTTTCAGATAAAGTTTTTAAACGAGTTGATCCGTTTGGTTTTACTAAAAATAAAACTTTACTTGCAGCGGCAGAACCCTCGACTACAGATCTGTATAATGCTTCTAAACTACGAAGATCACCGATGTACTCCTCAATAAATCCTCTACCATAATCGCTATTGTCAATAGACGTATATCTTAATGGTATGAATGCGTTTTTATCTATAGGATATGTACCTATAGATGATGGTACAATCTTTTCGTAAATCTCTTGGTGTACTTCCCATTTTTTACCATTAGCTGACCTTTTAACACAAGTATAAATTTCACAAGTATCATCGTAACCATCTTTTTCTTTATCTCCCTCTACTAACAACTTTTGTTCTTCGGTAAGTGAAGATGGTGCTACCATGTCTTTTGTAATTATTTCTAATACATTTCCAATACCATCTCTTTTGACTACATATCTATCAAGATGATATACTTTCATCTTAAGATCAGGTGTTATGTATAATAAAACATTACCGCAAATTATAAGATGCTTAATTGCTTCAAATAAAGCATTTCTAAAATTGTTAACTTCCATTTCATTCATAACAACTCGTTCAATAGAACCCATAGCTTTTTCAAACTCGCCTTTCATATCATCTCGACCAGCGAGCTCAGATAAAGTAAACTCGTCAAGTGTTAGTCTAAAGAAAGGTTGATTAGGGGGAAGTAAAGCTAAAAGTAGCTTTGAAGATAGGTTGTTAGTACCTCTGGCACCAATACCTTGATAAGGAGTATGTAAAGTAGTGTGTTTACTGTGATACTCACGAGGCATTATGGACGGGATCGTAAACTCAGCACTGTCCCGTGCACGATCCAAGAATGGATCTCTTATAGCCTCAAGCGTATTATACCTTGATTTTGCCGTAGAATAATTTGCCATAATTTATTAAGGATTAGGTACGTTTGCTCCTGTTTGGGTTGTTGAACCACCGACTTGTAAAGGTATCCTTAACGCTGCTTTTCCTCTTTTTTTAGAATAACTAACATTACTAGATGTCTTTGTTTGAGGAGCTTTTGGAGCTTTCTCTCTTAACCTAGTATTACTAGCATTAATTTCTGATGCTGGAGGAGCAGGAGTTGGAGGTGGTGGAGGTAATTTCGGTCTAGAAAATCCACACATATTATTTAATATCTCCTATTATTGTTTCATTTAAAATATTGTTTTCTTTATCATTTAGAATTTTCTCTAAATGGGACACAACACTTGATTGACCTGCTTTAAACCACACTTTTCTTTCATTATCGGCAAGATTAGGAGATTTATCAGGGAATTGTTTTTTTAAGTAATCAATTAACTCTTGTGAAATCATAATTATATCCAAGAGAGCAACTATTTAGCTTGTATTTTAAGGGGGATTGGTACTACTTTAAGTACGTTTTTGGTAGGTATAACCATAGTATTACCGCCCTCTGCGATAACATATTGGTCGTTTTTAGTATCTGTCGTAAAATCAGAGGCTAAAACAAATGCGTCTTCGGTGTGGTTTATAAGAAAACCTACGCTTATACAGATAGTCGGTAACATCTGTTCAATAGTTGATAATTCGTTCCAACTACTATCACTATTTGCGTCTTCCCAAAGAACAAAAACAAATTTATATTTCGGTGGGTTTAGGCTGATCCACTGTAGTATTTTCTTTAGAAGCTTCTTCATTTTTTTCATCTTCTATTGGCACCTCCTCTAAGGTTGATCGTTTTTCTCTGTGTTCTATTATTGTAAATACAGCTTTTGTACTTGGTGGATACTCGTTATTTATGTCAGGTGTTCTAGCATAAAAAGTATCTTCCATAAGAATATCTACATTCATATAAGTTTTCTTTTTCCATCTCTTTACTTCTGCACCACTCATTTTCTCATTTCCTTTATCTTTTCTATTTCTAATTCACAGTAATGAATTATTTTTTCTAGGTCTTGTATTTCAGTTCCTTTAAACAAATATCGACAAACGTACTTAACTATACAACCTTGAAAAAACGATAAACCATTTTTAGAAATAAATTCATAAGGTTGTATAATAAACTTTTGATAATGTGAGCCTCCTATTTGTCTATCTTTAGGAAAAGCTTTATCGAACATATTTTTATTTGGCATCTCCACTCCACAGTATAGGTTGTTTCTTTTTAAAATCGTAATCAGTGTTTCTTAATATTCTAGCTAATCTTGCTTGTACTAAAGCATCGTCTTCTGTTAAGCCTTGTTCTTTGTAACAATCCTTAACTACTTTCCATAAGTTCTTTTTCTTTGTAAGTGTCTTTTTAGTTTTTACTTCTCCATAGGTAGGAGCCCCTTTATAATTATCTGTAGCGTCCCCTACTAAACATTGATAATAAAAATTATAGTCGGCTTGTTTTTTTGTAATGCCATAAAATTCTTTTTGTGTAGGATTGTAATGTAATCCTGCTATCTGATCTAAGTCTTTATCAATACTACAAATAATTTTATTACCTTTAATTATATTTGAAGTAGCTAGTATTCCAAGTATATCATCAGCTTCTATTCTAGGTCTAACAAAACCATTGTAATTTTTAATAATATACTCACGACAAAAACTTAATGTTAATGGTTTTCTTTGTTTAGTTCTGTTTAGCTTGTAATCAGGATATATTTCTTTTCTAAAATTATCTTTATCACTAAATGCAGATATAAGTTCTTTACATTGAGTATCTTGTTTAAGAGTATTGTAGTAATCTTTAATCTTTCTTACACAATCTTTTTCATCACTATGTAATGTCCATATTGCATATTCGTCTTCTCTATCTCCCCACCTAATAGCTTCTTCTGTTGAGAATGCTACTTGATACGCCACTACATCAGCGTCTACTAACAGTGTACTCATTATCCATTTCCTTTTGGTTTTATAGTGTTTAAATTTACATGAATGACGTTTCCGTCTCTGTTTTTAATCTTTTTTCTAAAATCATTTTCATCAAAATCTTTTTCTGACGCTTCTATTATTGGTAAGGCACCTAGATAAGCTCCGTGATTTTCTACGGTTTTAAGGAAACCAGATAATATAGATCCTACTTGAACGGCAGGACTATTGAGCATGTCCTCTGGTTTTTCAGAGTCAGAGTATTTTTCAAAGATACTAAATTCAATCTTATCTTTACTATCTTCTTTATCGTGTAAAACTATAATAACTTGCATTTTATATCCTTTAATTTTTGCCACCAAGCGTCTGCGATTTTGTATAAATCTGTTGGTGCTTTAGTGTTTCCTTTTTTAGTGTTGCATGAATGACAAATGATCCATATGTTTTCTTTTTCATATCCTTTAGTGACATCTAATCTATCTACTGACGGAGAGTTTTCTTGATTGCCTTGTGGTACCATTACAATTTGACAACACGGACAATGACTCGGAGTAATATTTATTAACTCGTCTATAGTTAGACCGCAATCGTGTCCTTGTCGTTTTCTCTGATTGCATAAAGAATTTGAAGCCCATTTTCTCCATTTTAAATTAGTGGGTTTCAGCCCAACTTTTACCGACACGGTATTCAGCTCCTAAAGGTACCCTCAAGTTAAAATGTTCCCCTGCTTGTACTATACTGTCTACGGCTATCTTCCCTACTTCGTCAGCTATTTCTGGTTTTGCTTCTATTTGAAATTCATCATGTATGTTAGCTACAACAAATGCGTCTTTATCTTTTAATTTATCCCAAAGTATTGTTAATGCTTTTTTCATTATTATCGCAGCACAACTTTGGTTAAGAGCATTTAGAGCTGAGTGTTGTGATCTAATTGTTAAAATTCTTTTGTCTATACCTTTGATGTAACCAAAGGCTTCTAACTTACCTATTATATCTTCTTTTATTTCTTGTAAGAAAGGTAACACTCTGTAAAACTTTTCTAATACTTTATTTGCTTCTGACATAGAACAATCAAGTATCTCATGTACTCTCCGTGCACTTGCTCCGTAAAGTACCGCATAGAGAATTGTCTTCGCCAATGCTCTAGATTTTAAACCTAAGTTCTTTTGATTATAAGTATGTATGTCTCCGTTAAGAATAAGATCAACATATTCTTTACCACCTGTGTAATTATAAATATAGTGGCCTAAACTTCTTGCTTCAATTCCACTTGCATCTGCACCTACCATTACATAACCTTTGCTTGGTATAAATAATTCTCTACACTCTTTACCGTACGGTGAGTTAATACTTGGTACTTGTTGTAGGTTAGGACTTCTACAACTCATTCTACCTGTTGTAATATTAGTAATGTAATTACTGTGTATTCGACCTTTGTTAACAACCTTTAGCCAGGCGTTCTTACCATCACTTAACATTCCTAATCTTTTCTCAATTAATAAATATTCGTTAAGTTCTTTTGCTTCTGGATAATCTAAATGATCTAAAGTTTCTTCATCAACAATTGGTAAACCTGTTTCAGAAAACTTTTTAGGTTTCCAATTTCTAAGTTCCATAAGTCTATTAGATATGTGTTGACGACTAGATGGATTAAACTTCATTGTTTTAGATTTTCTAATAGCTACACCTTTTTTATATCCAAGTTTTTTATTATTAACTTTTGGTACAAACTCTCCAAGATCAACTTGCCAATCTGGAAATCTATTTTCTAATGACAATTTAAGATCATGAGTTCTACCTAATAACGTAGCGTGTAGTTGCTGTGCTTTGAGCTCATCAAAACCAAATCCTTTGTCTTCTTGTAATTTAAGTATGTTTGCTATTTCATGTTCAAGTTCTATACTTTCTTTACTAAATCCTTTTTCTAAAAGTTTTGTGTAGAGTAATGAAGTCAACTTTACGTCTTGAATACAATACTCCAACATAGCAGGAGTAAACGTGTCAAAGGTATTTATTTCAGCAAAATCTCCTTTATGAAAATTAAGACGTTGACCCCAAGCTTTTAAACTATGTCGTCCAACTGTTGATCGTTCAATTCGATCACTTGCCAATAATTTATAGTCTACGCTATTCGCAATGTCAGGGTAGATAAGACGACTTAAGCATAGAGTGTCATGTACTAGATCAGGGCTATGATCGTAGCTATACAAACGCTTCAAGACAGGGAGGTCATATTTTATCACGTTATGTCCCACGATTAAATTATCGGCAAGTAAATCAATACCTTTCGGTATATCCCGTCCTATGAACGAAATTTCTTTTCCGTCTTTTTGCAAGACTAAGCAATGTACTTTAGATGGGTTTAGCCCATCTGTTTCTATATCAAAAATTATTGGTTGTTTCATACTCTTGTAATCTCCCTGTATCTGAGTTGTATTGAAGTGTTGTTCCAACACCTGTAATTCCTGCAAACCTATTTTTTAAAATTCTTACAGTTGTTTTTTTAGAATCGTTTATGTCTGATGTTGACCTTTCGCATCCAATACAAATATCAGTTAGCTGGCCAATTGATCCAGATCCTCTGAGTTGTCCTAAAGAAGTTTTAAGTCCATCAGTATGATCTTTATTTCCCTCTGGTCTTTTTAAGTGTGAAATAATTATAACACCAATATTTAATTGTTCTGTTAATGCTCTTAACTTTGTCATTAACAAATCAATTGTTTTTCTTTCATCGTTAGTTTCTAATCCACTAACAATAATTGATATGTGATCTATAAATAAATATTCTATATCTAATGCTTTAGCAAAATACTTAATCTTATTTATAATTGTATTTTCTTCTACAGATCCCCAATGATCATAAAGAAATACATTTCCATTACCTACTGTTTCTTTATAAGCTTGTTCAAGTTCTGTTTCACTTACGTTATCTCTATCTATGTGAATAGGTTTATTAAGATGTAATCCTATTATTCCCTCACAAGTTCTTTTTAAACTTTCTTCAAGAGATATAATTCCTATACGTTTACCCTCTTTAATTAAATGGTAAGCAATCTCTTTAGTCATTAACGACTTACCAATTCCTGAGCCACCACATACAGTAACTATTTCTCTTTTTCTAATACCAAATAGTTTTCTGTTAAGTCCCTCGTAAGGATAAAAAGCAGTTGCTTTCTCATCTTCTTTTTTAATTACTTCCCAAAGCTCCTCGCCAGCTACAACACCATCAGGTCGGTAAGTCTTCGCTTCCCACATAGCTTTTATGACATCTGAACCTAAACCTTGTACCAACATATCGTTGACATCTTTTAGTTCAAAGTTTGCAATTTTAGCTTTACCTACTGATAATAACTCTGCACATTTCTTAGCACACTCTTGTCCAGCATCATCTTGATCCATAAAAAATATTACAGATTCATAGCTTTCAATAAATTCTAGTTGCCTCTTTAACGACTTAACTGCCCCGTTTACACCGTTAGGTATTCCAACTACAGGATAACGATGGTTAAATAACTGAGAAAGTGAAGCACTGTCCACTTCTCCCTCGCAAACGCATAAAATTTTACCACCCCCATTCCATAGGTTCTGGCCATAAAGAGTAGCTTCGTTTATATCTCCAACAGTTTTAAACTGTTTGTTTTTGTAACGAAGTTTTTGAAATACAGGTTTCTTATTTTTATCATAGTATGTTGCTACTTGAATAGGCTCTCCATTAACTTCTGTAACTTTATAATCCCATTTCTTACAGGTTTCCAAAGTAAGTTTTCTTTTTGGTAAACTAATTGCATTACCTTGTAATAAATCGCTCCGAACACTGCTTGTAGCCACCACGCTATTATCATCACTCCGAGTAGTAGTATTGCAAACGAAACAATGAGTGTGACCGTCAGAGTAGAGAGCCATTCCGTCACTAGAGGTACAATTCGTGCACGGTAAATGTTTAATAAATTCACTTTCTTCATTACTCATCAAAACCTGCTTCCCGTCCTGTATTAAGTCGGTCTTGCTCTATTTTTTTTAATTTATTATCTGCCTCAGTTAAATCTGTTTGTAAAACACCATTTAATTTTTTCTGTGCATCATTAATTGTTTGTTGGTCTTTAATACGTTTGTATAAAGCTTGTATTTGTGCATCTTTATTTTCAACTATCTTGTTCCATTCTTCATTAGTTTTACTAACTATCATTGTTCCTCCCTATTTATTTATCCAATTGTTAGGAATAATTTTGTCAGCAAAAATAAAACCATGCTTGGTACACCAATCAGCGTAACTTGTTTTAGATCCTTTGTAGATTTTGTTTTTAGAATTACCAAATACAAATCTAATATCTAAACTTGGTTGTTGTTCTTTAACCAACAAATGTTTTTTCCTATCTTCTCTTTTAAAAAAACCTTTAATTTCAATTAACACTCCGTTATCTAATTCTATATCGGGTGTGTATTTGTGTTTAGTGGCGGGCTTGAAGTAGCATACAACACGTTGCTCGTACTTAAAACTAACATTCCTTTGTTTTAAATCGTTGATAACGGTTTCTTCAAGCCCACTACGATAACTAGAAGTCCGCTTCTTGCGAAACGGGTACTTCCTTTTTCCCACTAGGTACATTGGAAACTTTCTCTTTGCTAAAACCGTAGTCATAATCAGAAGATGAATTATCTCCATTTCCTTTAGGCTTTTCTGAAACAACATCAATTAGTTGTACTGCTTTTAATCTTAAAGCTACTCCAACTCCTTGTAAGTTATTTGCCCATGACACAGCTTGAAAGGCGATCTTCATTTTAGATCCACTAAAAACAGGTTGTTGTTCTGCAACTGTTTTATCAGAATTTAAAATCTTCGGTCTTTGCTCGAAGTCAGTTCCGTCTCTCATCGTGACTTTGGCTTTAAGTTTAAATTTAAACTCAATGCCACCACTTTTTAAAACCTTGTATTGATTATGGGGAGCTCTTTTGTCAGTATTTTCTTTTTCCTGACGTGCTTTCAGAGTTTCCTCGTATATCTTTACAAATGGTTTTGCGTCTTCGTCAGATAAAGTTAATTTAACTGAATAAACTCCATCTGGTTTTTCAAATTGATTATCCGCTACAAAAATGTATGGATAATTTGCTACACCGACAGGTGTCGTGTGTATATCTTTTTCATTTATCATATGTGTTTTTCCTCCAAGAGAGCCTCTATGTTTGTTATCCTTTGTGAGACATTATCGTAAGCGAGACTAATTACTCACAATAATGACCTTGAAAAGTTCCTTTACCACTATTTAAAAAATACCCATGACCTTTAGGATTATCCCAACTATGTGTTGCGTATTTATCTCTCCAAGTATCTGCGTAAGTATCGCACTCAACTAAAGTGTTAAATACTTTAGGTAATGTTGCTTGTATAACTGTACCGTTAAACATTAATAATAATAAAGTTAACTTCATTTTAGTTTTGGCATATCATCGAACTTTCTCCATTCGTAATATTTTTCTTTTGTGTTAGTTATAATGTTTAAAGATTTTCTATCTATTTTTTTAGGATAGACATAACCAAAGATACCTTTGTCTATTTCTTCATAGTCATACCCTGCACCTCTTTCAATACGGTTTGCAGTTCTTAAATCATCAGAATTAACTTCGTAAAGTTCTCCTTTGATACCATACTTTGAACCCTCTTTTCTCCAAATGTACGGATACCAAAATCCCGTCATCATAAAACCTTTAGTCTTGGTTATATAATCTCCAATCTTTTTACTTTTAGATAAAACATAGTTTAATCCGTAACCCTCTTTGAGAGTTCCATATACAAATAGTTTCATTGTTGCCCTTTCGTTTGTTGTTGTTATATAAATTATTAGTCTCGCTTTCGCAACTATTTAGCTAAAAAAATACTTACTGTTAGCTATTTCATTGATGTCCAAATTTCCTCGAGCAGGTGGTGGTTGTAAACGAGTTTTGAACTTCGAAGGCAGCTGGGATTCCCAATCTTTGTAAAGTATATCTAAATAGTCATCTTTAAATAAATCAATAACGACTTGTCTAATTATTTGATGCAATTGATCTATACGATTAGGATTAGTTGCAAAGCTATCGTGTACCATTAATAAATCATTAATAGGATTTTCTGCGTTCTTACAATACAACGCAACTCCTTGACATATAGCACCATCTAAACTGTGAACAATGTTAGGGCTGACCGATGACGAGAATTTTCTAGAATCTTTACGATTTAGTTCTCGTCTATAAGTAGTGTAAACTAATGATCCACTAATTGCAGTTTTAACTTTAAATGGTATTAAATATCTATAGTCCATTTCCACAGGAAATCCCATAGGAGTTGTCCATTTCATAACTTGGTTTGCTTGTGCAAAAAGTTTAGCACAATCTTGAAACCACTTCATAAGTTTAGCTTCGGGGCTAATCTTTTGTTCCATTTTATCCCAAACAATTTTAGCTAACCAACGACAATCACTAAAACCATCATCTGACAAAACTTTCTTATCTGGATTAAATTCAATTGTACTTTTGTACTCATCAAATATTTGCTGTCTTGCACCATAGGGTTTAAGAGAATACACATAAGTCATTATATTTCTTTTTACTATTTTTTTAGTAATTCCAAACTCTAACCACCTATTAGCTTCTCTACTTCCTTGATTTGCTTTTACAGTTACATCATCATTAACTAATTTAGCAACTGTAGTATAAATACTTTTGGGTTTATCTGATGGAAGT
>Ga0208793_1001703_pt1 | contig 12224 bp, 20 predicted proteins | sample 17_taG_FD_184092 | JGI IMG/M metagenome (GOLD analysis project Ga0208793, IMG submission 184092) | Marine viral communities from the Subarctic Pacific Ocean - 17_ETSP_OMZ_AT15314 metaG (SPAdes) (version 2) | ecosystem: Environmental > Aquatic > Marine > Oceanic | place: Pacific Ocean | collected...
TGAGCATCGTACTCAACACAGCTATACGTCACGAAGCTATACTGGCTAACCCTGTGTCACAGCTACAGCGTAAGACAGAGAAGCCTCGCAGAGTTAAGTGGGCCAAGGATGACGTTAAGTCTTTCCTTACTACGGCATACTCTGAGTGGCGCTGGCGTAGCATAGGCTTGATACTACACATGGCATACGAGTGGGGTCAACGCATAGGTGACATGCGCCTACTCAAGTGGCAGGACATTGACTTCGAAGCACAGCGTGTTGACATCACTCAGTCTAAGCGTGGCGCTGAGGTACACCTACCTATACCAGATGAACTGCTAGCTATGCTTGAGGCACAGCGTGTAGACTTTGGCTTCCAAGATTATGTAGCGCCACGGGTTAAGCCTAACCACAGTGGGTACAGCCCTTACACTGCCATTGAGATACACACACAGGTCAACAACATCAAAGCTAAGGCTGGCCTTGACCCTAAGCTACAAGCTAGAGACCTACGCCGTACTGCTATCACTGAGATGGCTGAGGCAGGGGTAGATCTTGTAGGTATTATGCAGGTGAGTGGACACCAGAACCCTAACAGTGTTAAGCCTTACCTAGTTAATACATTCAGTGGTGCATCAGCTGCACTATCAAAGAGGAAGGGTAACTAATGAACATACGTGATTACATAGATGGACTAGACATACGTGATGGTGACTCAGTTCGTATGGACTGCCCGTCATGCCGCTCACGTAACACCTTCTCGTGCTTCAAGGATGGTGGTGACTACGTGTACAACTGCTTCAAGCTAAGCTGTGGTTTGCGTGGCGCATACAGTACAGACATGACAGCAGCAGAGATTAAGTTACGCATGAGTAAGACAGAACCTAGTAAGAACAAAGAGATAGAAGCACTAGTTTATCCAGAATATGTAGTGCAGCCTACTTCAGATCACGTTTTGTTACAGAGGTTTATCGACAGGTATGACCTACAACATGAGGGTTTGATGTACGACGTGAAGGATAGACGGGCAGTGTTTCCTATACACTACAAGGGTAAACTCATTGATGCTGTAGGCCGTGCGCTTGATGGTGCTATACCTAAGTGGTATCGCTACAGTGGCAAGGCTGACTACTTCACTAAGCGTAACAACTCCAAGGCTGATGTGGCTGTGGTAGTTGAGGATGTTATCAGTGCTATCAAGGTGGCACACTTCATGCCCAGCGCAGTAGGGTTTGCTATCCTGGGTACATCTATAGGTGTGACAATTATGCAACAGCTAGGACAATTCAGTAAGGTGATCGTAGCGTTAGACAGGGACGCAGCACACAAGACCTTGCAATACAAACGAGAGGTAGAGCTTTGGACAGGCTTACCCACCAAGGCTTTACTACTTGACGATGACATCAAGTATGGTGTACACGAGGATATAATTAGACTTAAGGAGATGGTAGCATGAGTACTACGTGGTTGTTAATATGGTTTGTCTTTGTGCCTGACGTAGGTGTAAAGTACTACCACTTAGGTACATACGAGAACGAGACCTTCTGCACTACAGCACTCAGAGATGCAGCAGTTATGGTCAACGATAAGAATGAAACAGTAGAATGTATTGGGGTACAGGTAGATGATTGAAGATCGTATGCACGGTAAGTGGACAAAAGAAAACTTTGAGTTGTTTCATAGTGAACACCCTGAAGTGTATAATCTATTTAAGAAGTTTGCATTTCAAGCCGCTAATAAAAGGAGTCGCTACTCAGCTAGGGGTATCTTCCATCGCATAAGGTGGGAGACAATGATGCAAGGTACAGGTGATGGGTATAAACTTGATGCTGGTTGGTCTTCACATTACGCAAGAATGTTTATGGAAGAAAACCCGCACCTTTCAAAGTTTTTTGAGACCAGAATCCGTAAAAATAGCTATCATAAAATTGGGGTACAGGTAGATGATTAAAGCAACCTACGTTAATCACATGGGTAATGACTTGACAGTAGCTAACGCAGCACGAGTATCCTTTGGTAAGACAAGCGAGATGGAAGACAATATGTGGGGTCCACCTTACCTCAAGGATAAGGATGCCAAGCTGATCCGTTACCTCGCCAAGCACAAGCACATCAGTCCCTTCGGTCACTGCTTTGCCAGCTTCCACGTTAAGGCTCCGATCTTCGTGGCACGGCAGCTAGTCAAGCATAAGTTCCTACGTTGGAATGAGATCAGCCGTAGGTATGTCGATGATGAACCTGAGTTTTATCAGCCAGATGTTTGGCGTGGACGTAGTGCAGACAAGAAGCAGGGATCGTCTGACCAAACTGTTGAGTTCTTGAGAATGCAGGGACTATCGGAGCAAACAGTAGATGATGCCACATTTAAGCATAAGCTACACAGCCTCACCCTGTACCACGACATGATCAACGAAGGTGTAGCCCCTGAGCAAGCCCGTATGGTACTGCCACAGTCTACTATGACAGAGTGGTACTGGTCAGGTAGCCTTGATGCCTTCGCTGATATGTGTAACCTACGTTGCAAGTCTGACACGCAGGCAGAGACACGTCAGGTAGCACGGCAGATTGACCACAAGATGATTGAACTATTCCCTGTATCTTGGGATGCACTTGCGGAGGATGGTGATGAGTAAAAAGATAAACGAAATGGAGGAATTAAAAGGGTATCAAAAGGATGCTATGTCTAAAATTAAATCCCTTGTTTCAGGAGAAATTGAAGATGAGGTATCGCATTTTTAAATCTAGCCATTGCCATACGCTTGCTAAAGAAGTGAATATTCGAATAGAGCAGGGTTGGCGACCACAAGGTGGCGTATTTTTTGTATATCACAGTGGTTATAAGGAAACTTGGGCGCAAGCAATGGTAAAGGATTAAGACTGAAGATGAGTAAGATGTATGAATTAGAGCCAATGATCTTGGACTGTTGGCGTGTATGTAATGACCTTGAGACAGTGTTCAAACAGATAGGTGATAGTGAGCGTGAGCCTACGCATGACGAGATGATGAACTCCTTGATGGGTATGCAGCAACTATACGAGTGGAAGTTTGAACAGTTGTTCTTTAAGTACGAGGAGATATGCCGTGACAGATAATGAGTGGCCCTTAGAGGCAGACTTCACAGACATTAGACCTATGACACCTGAAGAACGTAAGGCTGCACAGGAACGTGACGCAAAGAATGGTAAGAGCAATGATAAAGAGTGAATGGAAGAAGCTACTAGCAGAAGAGCAAGCATACAAGGATAGCGTAATGAGAGATCACGAGTTTAGTAACACAGTACTAGCAGAACATACATCAGACATAGTGAATGAACCTAAGCACTATGCACGGTGGGCTATTGAGCCTATCACGTACATCATGCGTAATGGCTTTGACTTCTGGCGTGGCAACATTATTAAGTATGCCAGTCGTGCAGGGTACAAGATGTACGAGGGTAAGACGCAGGTGGAAAGCGAGATCATTGACTTAGAGAAAGTCCAACGCTACTGTCAGATGCGTATCAATCAACTTAATGGAGAGGAGAAGTTATGATACCTATAGGTCAGCTAAGATTGTTACTCACTAAGGCGGGGCTAGAGTATGTCATCACTCGTGTTGAGGGTAACATAGCACACGTTAATATCCTAGTAGATGGGGAGTTAAATGTACAGCGTTGAGTTTGAGCATGACATTGCTATCGTTACTAGTATGGACGAGCATGACGAGTATGAGGATTTGGAGGTGGTGCTTGCTGATGAGGGTAGTGTGTACCTCAGGCAGTATGACGAATCATACAAGAGCTATCAGCTCATCGTAATATCGTATCAACAATTACTAGACTTAATTACCTCACTAGATCAGACAGAAGGTATGTGGAGACTAGAACCTATAAAGGACAGACGATGACAGAGTATCTATATGGGGTAGCTACTATGTATGCATTGGGTGCTATACTAATGCTTAACGTAACAGACCCAGTTGACCCCGGCAAACCTAATGCACACGTATGGTTCTCACTAGGGTGGCCTGTGATAGCAATCATATCTATATACGAGTTGCTTCGTTATGGACCAAGAGAGGACTAATAGTATGACAGAGACAGCATTACTACGTAACCTAATGGACAAAGAGTTCTATGATAATCACAAGGGTATGCGTTGCCCTGATGCGTTGTTCACCAAGGACATGCGTAAGATTAAGCAGGCTCTGGATCAGGCTATGGTGCTATATGATAAGAGCATCACGCCCTCTGAACTAGAGGCGCTGTTCTTCACAGCTAACCGCACAATGACTACAGCTAACAAGGAAGCATACGCTCACCTGTTCAAGCGCATTGAGGGTGAGTCTCCTATGCACGAGGAGATTGCTACTGAGGTACTGTCACGCCTGTTTCAGCAGCACGTTGGTGAGTTAGTTACTAACTTAGGGTTCAACTATGTTAATGGAGAGGAGAACAACCTAGAGAAGTTACGCAAGTTAGTCGAAGACTACAAGGATGACTTCACCCCTAACCTCAACATCCAGTTCGAGGACATTGAGTTAGACACTATCCTTGAGGGTATTCAAGTTGAGACCCAGTGGAAGATGAACATCCCTAGCCTACGTGAGCGTGTCGAGGGTATCAGTGGAGGTCACTTAGTTATGGTAGGAGCACGGCCTAACACAGGTAAGACTACCTTCCATGCGTCACTCATTGCTTCTCCTAATGGGTTCGCTCATCAGGGTGCTAGATGTTTGATCCTCACTAATGAGGAGAAGGCTGTGCGTGTAGCTGCACGTTACGTTCAAGCTTCCTCTGGTATGAACCTCAAGCAGATCACTGAGAACAAAGCACTGGCCTTGTCTCGTTACACTAAGGTCAAGCAGCAGATACAGCTAAAGGATAGTACAGGTAAGGACATGGCTTGGGTTGAGGCTGTAGTTAAGAGCTACAAGCCTGACATCGTAGTACTAGACATGGGTGACAAGTTCGCTAGCCGTACCTCTGACAAGTCTGATGTGTACCTAAAGGATGCAGCTATCCATGCACGTAATATCGCTAAGATCTATAACTGTGCAGTGATCTGGATGTCACAGCTTAGTGCGGATGCTGAGGGTGTAGTACAACCTAACATGTCTATGATGGAGGGCAGTAAGACAGGCAAGGCAGCAGAGGCAGACCTGATGGTACTGATCTCTAAGAACCGCCAAGTCGAGGGGGTTGATGAAGAAGAGGACTTGACACGCTACTTAACTATCGCTAAGAACAAACTAGATGGTGGGTGGCATGGACGCATTACTTGTGAACTGGATGGCGACATAGCACAGTACACAGCTTAAGGAGAGATGATGAGAACAGTATTAGACGTAGAGAACAACACTACTAAGCGAGAGGGTAAGAACTTGCTTGACCCTTGGGAGCCAGGTAACTTCTTAGTGCAAGTGGGTACTCTCAATGTAGACAAGACTGACGAAGAGCATATACTTACCTTCGATCACAAGGAGAGCAAGGACACAGGTGGTGGTGCTGCGTTTGTACTACAGGCTGTACTGGATGAGACTTCTCTTTTGATTGTACACAATGCACGGCATGACTTACCTTGGCTATGGGAGTCAGGCTTTACCTATGACGGTGAGGTGTATGACACTATGATAGGTGAGTACCTACTGCTGCGTGGTACAAAGCGTGGCATAGGATTAGGGTATTGCGCTGAGGTACGTGACCTACCGTCCCGTAAGACTGACGTACTAAAGGATTACTATAAGAAAGGATACAACACAGATGAGATACCCCTCGCTGAACTACGAGACTACCTAAAGTGTGACTTAAATGTCACACGTGAGTTGTTCCTTGCTCAAGAGGAAGACTACTCTAAGCCTGAGAGCCAGTCGATGCTGAAGGTACGAGACATAAGCATGAAGGTTGCAGTTACCCTGTGTAAGATGTACCAGCGTGGCTTCAAGGTGGATCGTACTGCACTGGATGAGGTACGTAAAGAGTTTGAGGATGAGAAGGTGCAGCTAGAGACACGCCTTAACATGCACGTGCGTAAGCTTATGGGTGACACGCCTATCAATATCAATTCACCAGAGCAGATGTCCAATGTGATCTACAGTAAGAAGCCTAAGACTAAGAAGGAATGGGTAGAGCTATTCGATCACGTCAACAACAAGGATGAGTACAAGTCTACCGTAGCAGCTAACACAGATCGTATCTTCAAGACACAAGCCTATACGTGTGAGACTTGCGAGGGTACAGGTAAGACGTATCGCATCAAGAAGGATGGCACTAAGTATGCAAGGCCTAACAAGTGTAAGGACTGTGAAGCTAGAGGGTATCGCTTGAAGCAGCTGAACCAAGTGGCAGGGCTTAGCTTCTCTGCGCCTAATAAGGATTGGGTTAGTGCTAATGGGTTCTCTACGTCTAAGGGTAACCTGGAGGTACTTATTGCTACTGCTAAGAGTAAGGGTATGTATGATGCGATAGAGTTTCTAACTGACTATCGTAGGCTCAACGCTGTTGGTAGCTACCTGTCTAACTTTGTTGAGGGTATTGACTTGTTCACTAAGCCTGACGGTATGCTACACGTTGACCTATCCCAGACTACTACATCAACAGGCCGCTTCTCTGGGCGTAACCCTAACATGCAGAACATGCCACGAGGTAACACCTTCCCAGTTAAGAAAGTGTTTGTGTCTCGTTGGGAGGGTGGCTACGTTATGGAGGCTGACTTTGCTCAGCTTGAGTTTAGAACGGCTGCGTTCCTAGCGCAGGATGAGGTAGCTATGCAAGAGATTGACGAAGGCGTAGATGTACACGCTTACACTGCTCAGGTTATCACGGATGCAGGTGAGCCTACTACCAGGCAGGAAGCAAAGGAACACACCTTCGCTCCCCTCTTTGGGGCTACAGGTTATGGTAGAAGTACAGCTGTCAAGGCTTACTACGAGCACTTCACTGAGAAGTACAAGGGCGTAGCTAAGTGGCATAAGAAACTAGGGAAGGAAGCAGTTAACCTACTAAAGATTACTAACGTAAGTGGTAGGCAGTATGCATTCCCTGACGTACACCGCAGAGAGAATGGCAGTATAAGCCACATGACTAACATCAAGAACTACCCAGTGCAGGGCTTCGCTACAGGTGATGTAGTACCCGTGGTACTGATGGAGTTGGAGGATAGGCTCAAGCCTTTGCAGTCATGCTTGGTTAATACTGTACATGACTCAGCTGTTATAGATATACACCCAAAGGAGAAGGACTATGTGATTGCTATCATACACAGTATGAACGAAGACCTAACTCGTATCATAGCTGAGGCCTATGATGTTGAGATGAATGTACCACTATTATTAGAAGCTAAGATAGGGCCGAATTGGCTTGACACAGTGGATGTATAGTGCTATAACTAGACCTCTTTAACCCGTACACAGAAAGGTTCTTGTACAATGACTAGCACAGAAGTAACACTAACAACTGACGGACGTTCTATTGCAGAGATGATGGGTCTCTCGAAAGGTAGTAGCGGTAAGCGCTCTATGCTTGCACGGTTCAGTCAGATCCACAGCCCACTCAAGGGTGACATGGAGATCAACGGCAAGGCTGTTCGAGTAGACGTTGTACCAGCTGGTGCATACAAACTCTTACAGTCGGATGATAAGGTAGCATATGCTGTCTCACCTAAGATCCGCATCTACGCACAGCGTATGCAGTGGACACGTTGGGACTCTGATGAAAACACTATGGTTAAGACGGTACTCGTTAACAATCTGACGGGTGACCTCAAGGATAACACCGGGGGCTTCAATGCTGGGCGTCCGTCTGGTTACGTTGAAGACTTCAAGTCTTTACCTAAGGCAACACAAGAGTTGATGCGCAATACTAAGCGTACTAAGGTTGTGTTCGGTACTGTAGTAATGCAGGGCGCTACTGATGAGCACGGTAATGCTATTGAGGATGCATCCATCACAGAACAAGAGATACCCTTTGTGTTGGATGTAAAGAGCCGGGGTAGTATCACGGCAGTAGATGACATTATGAAGTCTATTGATCGTAAGAACTCTCTACCCCTGCAGTACTTCCTTAACATGGGTGCAGAGATGCACAATATGCCTAATGGTAGTGAGTACGCCACGTTTGACATCACCCTGGGTGACAAGGTAGACTTAGTTGAGGCAGACAAGGACATCCTTGACGGGTTTATGGAGTGGATTAGCGGCATGAACAACTACATTAACGACACGCATAACGAGAAGAGCGGTAGCTCTGGCATGTCTGCTAATGAGGAGTCCATCATCAACGACATCATTGACGTAGAGGTAGCTGAATAATGAACCACGTTGCTGAACTAGCACTACATACATTCCTACAGAAGGCACTTGCTGGTGAGTCTACAGTAGATGAATCTGTAATCTCTAAGGTAGGTGAAGACGTAGCGGATGCTGTGCGTAAGCAGTTCAGCAGCGGCCCTCGTGATGAGTTCAAGCTTAGGATGTCCAACCTCGGGCGTCCTAAGTGCCAGCTCTGGTACGAAAAGAATGACCCAGAAGATAAGATACCTTTCCCTCCACACTTCCTGATGAACATGATCTTAGGAGACATAGTGGAGGCGGTATTCAAAGGGTTACTTCGGGCTGCTGCTGTAGACTTTACTGACAATGAGAAGGTTGTACTAACCCTGTCTGACGGTACAGAGATTAACGGTGAGTTCGACATGATACTAGACGATAAGGTTGATGACGTTAAGTCTGCCTCACCTTGGTCTTACATGCATAAGTTCTCGGACTTCGAGACCTTAGCTAAGGGTGATGCCTTTGGTTATGTAAGCCAGCTGGTAGGCTATGCTACTGCAGCTGACAAAGGTGTCGGTGGCTGGTGGGTAATCAACAAGGCTAACGGTCAGTTCAAGTATGTTGATGCTTCATCTGTAGATGTCGATCAGGAGTTAAACAAGATCGAAGATACGGTAGCGTACATCAAAGAGGACAAACCTTTCGAGCGTTGCTTTGAGGCTATCCCTGAGACGTACCGCAAGAAGGCGTCAGGTAACTTGAAGCTTGGCGTATCGTGTGGCTTCTGTGCTTACAAGCATAAGTGCTGGCCTGACTTGCAGACCTTACCGTCTCGTGTCTCTACTGCTAAAGAGAAACCTATGGTAGACTATGTGTTTATAGGAGATGAGCTTGGTAGTACGGAAGCATAACGCTCACAGATACCGTAGTGGATTAGAGAAAGTTGTAGCTGAGTACCTGAAACAAAACAAGAAGAACTTTAGGTATGAAGATCTTAAGATTGAGTGGAAGGATCTCAGGTACAGGACTTATACTCCAGACTTTATCTTAGACAACGGTATCATAGTTGAGACAAAGGGTATCTTTGATAATGAAGACAGACGTAAGCACCTAGCAGTAAGGGAACAACACCCTGAGTTAGACATCAGGCTAGTGTTCAGTAACGCCAGGGCTAAGTTATACAAGGGTTCTAAAACGACATACGCAATGTGGTGTGATAAGAATAACTTTCTGTATTCACATAGGGTAATACCCCCCGACTGGCTTGAAGAGAAAGGTAAGGCAGTCAAGACCAAGCGTATCAAACTTAAGGTAGGTTCTTAATGGATGAGAAGTTTAGTGTAACACTTGTATTAAACGTGGACAGGGATGCTAACTTCCTATCGTCAGTACAAGATGCACACCCAGAAGATGTGTATGACTTAATTAAAGATATGTTCTATGACGTTGATGACGTTAGAGTAGACAACTTAGTGGTGAAGGAGAGGCTATGATTAACGAGACAGACTTAGAAGCGTGGGATTACTACAAGGATAGTACTATGTACAAAGACATGACGCTATCCTCTTATCAAAAGGCAGCAGCTAGTACAGCTATCTACCCTACACAACATGCTATCACTTACCCTGCGCTGGGCTTAGCTGGTGAGGCAGGGGAGGTAGCCAACAAGGTGAAGAAGGTTATCCGTGATGGTAAGCTAGACAAGGCTTCACTTAAAGCAGAGATAGGAGATTGCCTGTGGTATATAGCAGCCCTATGTAGAGACCTTAACGTAGACCTGGGGGATATAGCCAAGGCTAACCTAGAGAAACTACAAGACCGCAAAGCTAGAGGAACCCTTAAAGGGTCAGGAGATAAACGATAATGAGTGATAACTATCTACCCACAGACTACCAGGCTTTCATTCACAAGTCACGATACGCTAAGTACTTCGATGGCAATGGGCGTGAGGCGTATAGTGAGACAGTGTCACGCTACATGGACAATGTAGTACGCCCTGCCGTTAAGCTGGATAACTCCTATATTAAAGACATTGAGCAGGCTATTCTTAACCAAGACATCATGCCATCTATGAGAGCTATGATGACAGCAGGCCCAGCGCTTGATCGTGACAACACTGCAGGCTACAACTGTAGTTACCTACCCGTAGATGACCCTAAGTCCTTCGATGAGGCTATGTACATTCTCCTCTGCGGGACGGGGGTTGGCTTCTCCGTTGAGCGCCAGTTCATCAGCAAGCTCCCAGAAGTACCTGAGTTGTTCGAGAGTGAGTCTGTCGTTGTCGTTAAGGACAGTAAGGAAGGCTGGGCTAAGGGGTTCCGTCAAGTTCTTGCTCTCCTCTGGGCTGGTGAGATCCCTAAGTGGGATGTATCACAGGTACGCCCTGCAGGTGCAAGGCTTAAGACGTTTGGCGGTAGAGCGTCTGGCCCAGCGCCTCTTGTAGAGTTGTTTAACTTTGCTGTGTCTACCTTCAAGGCAGCACAAGGGCGTAAGCTTAGCTCTATGGAATGTCACGACTTGATGTGCTTCATTGGTCAGATCGTTGTCGTAGGTGGGGTGAGGCGTTCAGCTATGATCTCTCTGTCTAACCTGAGTGATGACCGTATGCGTCACGCTAAGTCAGGACAGTGGTGGGAGACAGCTGGGCATCGTGCCTTGGCTAACAACTCTGTGTCATACACTGAGAAGCCAGACATGGAAACATTCATGCGTGAGTGGCTTGCATTGGTTGAGTCTAAGTCTGGTGAGCGTGGTATCTTCAATCGTGAAGCATCCAAGAAGCAAGCAGCTAAGTTCGGGCGGCGTGATCCTAACTATGAGTTCGGTACAAACCCTTGTTCTGAAATCATTTTACGTCCGTATCAGTTTTGTAACTTAACGGAGTGTGTAGTACGTGCTACAGATACACTGAAGGATCTTGAACGTAAGGTAAAGCTGGCTACTATCTTGGGTACTATCCAGTCTACTATGATTAAGTTCCCCTACCTACGTAAGGTATGGCAGAAGAACACTGCAGAAGAACGGTTGCTTGGTGTATCTATGACAGGCATTATGGATAACCCACTAATGACATCATCTAACAAAGGATTGGATAAGACCCTTGAGCATTTACGATCCATTGCTGTGGCTACTAACGCTGAGTGGGCTGAACTTCTTGGCATCCCTGCTAGTGCTAGTATCAGCTGTGTTAAACCTTCAGGTACGGTATCACAACTGGTTGATTCTGCTAGTGGAATTCATGCTCGTCACAGCCCCTATTATATTCGTACTGTGCGTGGTGATAACAAAGACCCACTGACACAGTTTATGATTGACCAGGGTATCCCTAATGAGCCTTGCGTTATGAAGCCTGATAGTACTGTAGTGTTTAGCTTCCCTGTCAAGTCTCCTGAGCAGGCAGTAACACGTAACGACATGACAGCCGTAGAGCAGCTTGAGTTGTGGCTCACCTATCAGCGACACTGGTGTGAGCATAAGCCAAGTGTAACTATCTCAGTTCGTGACAGTGAGTGGATGGCTGTGGGTGCATTTGTCTATGAGTACTTCGATGAGATGTCAGGTGTGTCATTCTTGCCACACTCAGATCATACGTACCAGCAAGCACCCTATCAGGATTGCACTAAGGAAGAGTACCAAGAGATGCTCTCTAAGATGCCAGCTAAGATTGATTGGGAGCTTCTCAATGAGTACGAGAGCGAGGACAACACAGTGTCAATGCAGACTATGGCCTGCTCTGGTGACAGCTGTGAGATCGTAGACCTAGTGTAACCCCAGCACCTAAGCACGTGTATAAACTGCTTACTTAGGAGATACTATGTATACTATAATAACTCGTGACCAGTGTAACTTCTGTGATGACGCTAAGGCTATACTACGAAGTCGAGGCTTCCCTTACACTGAGTACAACGTACAGTCGGCTAGCTCTAAGTGGGTATTGACATTGCTTAAGAGGTCTAGTATTACTACACTACCTCAGGTGTTCGACACTAAGGGTAA
>Ga0208793_1001706_pt1 | contig 12218 bp, 14 predicted proteins | sample 17_taG_FD_184092 | JGI IMG/M metagenome (GOLD analysis project Ga0208793, IMG submission 184092) | Marine viral communities from the Subarctic Pacific Ocean - 17_ETSP_OMZ_AT15314 metaG (SPAdes) (version 2) | ecosystem: Environmental > Aquatic > Marine > Oceanic | place: Pacific Ocean | collected...
TCACACGCGCTGATGGTGATGCGCAAATATTTGCGTATGTAGCTATGGATGTACGTTTGTTTATACTGCGTGGCCCACCAACCGGCAAAACGGTACGCATAAAGCCTGCTGATTTTACACAGCAGGCTATGGATGACAGCATATTAAGATTGTTGGGTGGTTCGTGAGGCCAGCCGAAGCTGACCCCAAATCCTCATATCATTAGTTCAAAATGAGGGCCATCGATAAATGGCCTTCTGCCCTGACTTCTTCGCAGATCCACATATTCGTTCATGGCATCTTCCATAGATCTACCTTGGCTCTTCCATGTGCCAATGCAATCAATCTGCCATGCAGCCCCCCAGCGTACTTTTATGCCAAGTGAATTAGCTGCCTCTGCCATTGCGTCGGCCAGATCATCATAAAGGTTTAGCTCCCATGATCCCCTACCCGAAATATAGGCCATTATATCGACTGCAAGGCCATCCAGATGCTTGCTCTTCATGGTTTGGCTGGCACCCTTGGCGACCAGTGCTTTCTGCATCTCTAGCGTGCGCATACCCTGCACAACGCCAAAGTCAGTTTTGGTTAGATTGATGGCCATCTTAACGACTGCCACCATGCGGCTGTCTACGCCTTCTAGCCTATCAAGGCTGCGCTGTGATAATTTGAACGTCATTTGTTCCCCCTAAAGAACTTTGTTGCAGAGCGAACCCCGAAGCTGGCAGCGACTATAACTCCTAAAGTGTACTGATACCAGTCTGGCATGGCTTCCAGCGCCACAAAACCCTCTCTAACGGCTGTACGACCCCATTCCCCACAGAAAGAAAGCACTAGTGGAACAGAAAACAAAGCCACAAGCCATTCATCCTTAAAACTGTTCTGCGAGCCTTCAGCCATAATGCGCTCCCAATCGGCAACGCTGGTCTTTTCAGACAGCATGATTTTAGCTTTGGCCTCTGCCTCAGTTAGCTTTAGCTTGGCCTCTGCTGCATTCTTATCAGCCTTGCCTTGCAACCATGATCCAGCCAGATTTGCCACTGGCGCTATAAACTGCATCATTTCTCAGACCCCAGCCATATGGCAAAAGCTCCACTCATGGCCCCCGTGACAACTGATATTAGGCCAGCTTGTTGCGTTGATAAATCTGGCTGACTTAACGCCCATTCGATACAGCGTATATACATCACCGTCATTACCAGCATCATCAGACGCGGCATGATCTTCCAAGCAAGTATCTTTTCCATCTTACACCTCTATGTTTATATTACCTTCTAACTGCCACCCAGACAAAGCCGAATAGAGCGCCAACGCAGAGCAGGAATAGCAATAACCCTGCGCACCAAGCAATTATAGTGTCTCGTCGCTCAATTCGCTTATATTGATGCTCCTTTTGCCTCTGTCGTATTTCGTTTTCCATCCTGATTAGCTCTTGCCACGCAGATGGGCCAAGCGTTTCACTAATCATCTTACGCAGATCATCACGCATATTCTCGCGCTGCTTCTTCTGCACGAACAATTCCATTGCTTGCTGCTCAACATTGCCGAAGCTTTGATACCACTTTGGGTTTTCTACGCGCTTGGCGGCAAAATCGAAGTCGGAGATAGCCTTTGACCAGCGCCCCAAATCGCCCGCCATGCCCTCAAGATCACGCCCAATCTGACAGCCCTTGCGTATAGCGTTAAACGCAGCGCCAGCGGCCATAATTGCAGTTGCAGGGTCTATCATCAGGCACCTTTGCCCACCTTTACTGCCGGTGGACATCTAAAGTTATACGGTATCTTTATAACATATGGGTAGTGATAATAAAATCCGGTTGGGCATCTGTATATACAAGCGTTATACAGCACATGGCCCTCCACTATGACGCCAACCGCTATACCGGCCAGCGCACAGATCATCTTTCCATTAGCCTATCTATTTTTTCTTCTATGCGATCAAAACGAGAGACAATCTGAGATAATACAGCAGAGCTATCAGTTTTCGTGACATATTCCCGCGCCATTTCTTCGCGGGTCTTGTTTAGCAATATACTAATGCGCTGAACTTCAGCGTATGCACTGCGAAGTAGCCACCCCATTAAGCCTAAACCAGCCGTTAAGGCAATGCTCCACAGTGCATCCATTTCCATTAATCGTCTCTTTCCAATTCTGCCTTTAGATCTGCAAAGAAAGCATCACGCCCCCTTTGTATCTCTATTAGGTTAAACTTAGCTGCATTAACCTTACCATCCATTCGAGCTAGATGGTTAATTAATATTTTAGCATCATCGCTAAGTTCACTTTCCAGATATTCGACATCATCAATGATGACCTTTTTGTCTTCAGTCACGTTGATCTCCTTTCAGGTTATGTCTACCACGGAACCCCGCTTGCAGACGTTGGATTAGCTATCGCATCAATCTTAGCAGCAATAGCAGCTTCAGTATCCTCTTGGGATACATGACCCCAGACCCAGCCTTGAGCTTGGGCCTCAGTAATATCGTCATAGGGTATGAAATCAGACGCAGAGGCATCGTAGGTTAAGCCACAAGTGCCGTAGCTACCGGCTGAGTTGCCATCTTCATCAACGCCTGTGCAGCGCCAATGTGCAATGTAAACGCCACCATCAGCGATTTCGTGTTCCAAGGTTGGAATAGTCCAAGTGTAAGTAATAGCCATAGTGTTTCTCCTTTAGGCGTTTTCTAAGGCAGTGATACGTGCCTCTAATTCTTGAATTGTAGCAACCAACAGTGGCACTAGCTTGCTCTGGTCAATGCCTTGATAATCAGGAACGCTGCGTGTACCCATGATAGCTTCAGTAACGACATCGCCATCATCATCTGTGACTGCTGGTGTGACTTCATATTCTTCGTCACGCATTGCATCTTTAGCACCAGTGACCGCCTCTGGAACTACGGCCTGTGCCTCATGTGCTAAGAAGCCATCAACCCTAGTACCATCAGCAATCCACTCAAAGTTGACAGGATTAAGCTGCTTAAGGCGATCTGTTGCACCTGTCATTGGTTGTGCGTCAGTCTTTAGGCGGTAATCTGATGAAGTGTTGTAAGCAGTCGAAGAGGTAGTGCAACTAATTGACCCTATAACCGATCCAGTGAACGGCCCTTGGTTCCAAAAACGTATTGCGCTATATGCGGCATTAGCAAGGTTACCAATATTTACAACGTCTTGAACGCCCCCTGAGTTATCTGTCTGGAAAGTAGCAGCACGACCTGTGCCTCCTGCATTAACTATGCCAGAGACCAGCAAGTTACCGCTGACATCCAGTGTCATTTTTGGGCTAGTCATTTCAGTGTTTATATTTGACCCTGCACTAGCAGAAGCTGCGGTATACCATTTATGCGCCCCTTCATATTGAAAATATTGAGAAGCTCCTCTTGTAGATATGTTTATAAACGTATCAGAATCATTTACAAGAGCATTGTTTAAAAGGGCAGTTGTTACTCCCGAATCTGAGAAAAGAGTAGCCTCAGTGCCAAGCATAAGAACTTTTTGGTCTGCTATATCATCACGCCAGTTGGTGTTAGGAGTTGCTCCAATTCCCACCCTACCTGAACTGTCGATGCGCATGGCTTCTGAGCCGCTGCCACCCGCACCTGTCATTATTAAAGGCTGGCCAGCAAGGCGTAAAGTTGTTGAGCCTCCAACATCCGTAATGCCGCCTATTGTTGCGCCATCAGTATTAGAAAACATAGCAATTTGCTTATTAGTATCTGTTTTTACTTGTAATTTTGCAAAACTCTCTGGGACAACCTTAATCCCAACATTACCAGAGCTGTCGATGCGCATGGCTTCTGCGATTGTAGAACTACCGTCAGGCGTTGTTAAAAACCGTAAATCTGTAGGGTTATCACCTGCTGCATGTGTGCCAGATGCAAGTGCTTGAATACCAGCTAATGGCGTAGGTGTATTACTTGTTGTATCAGTACCGTAAAAACCTAAAGACCCAAGAGAATTACCAGATACAATGGATGTATCTTGACGCAGAACAGCAATGCTTGTTGCGGTTGTACCCTCCACAATAAGTTTTGGAGCAACATTGTCACCAGTTACTGCTGTAGACACCGATGTAGTTCCCCCAATATGGGTATTACCGCTGCTGTCGATGCGCATGGCTTCTGAGGAAGAAGAGCCTGTGCCAAACAAAAGGTTGTTATACGCCCGAATGCCGCCATCTGTTGCCGCACCGCCATTTACACCATAACCGCCTGTGCCTAATGCTATTGCATCATAGGTGCCATTGTTTACTGCAATACCACCATTGGTGGATGTGTTAGGAACCTTTTTGATGACATTACCGCTGCTGTCGATGCGCATGGCTTCTGCTTCTGCTGCACCACTGCTTTGAGTTCCAAAAGTTATCGCACTGTTATCTGTTGCACCATCTTGAATTGCTACAATAGACGCAAGAGCACTATCTACATTTGTATTACCAAATCGTAACTTACCTAAATTACCAGATGTTGCACCTGATGTTCTGGTAAGGGTCACGGTTGCCCCAGAAGTATCATCAATGTGAAGTTTACCTATAGGCGAAATCGTTCCAATCCCCAAGCTCTCCGCACTAGCATCCCAGAAGAACTTTGCAGTAGTGCCTGTGTCCTCGTAGAAGCTGATGTCGCCTGAGTTATCAATAACCATAGACGTTTTGCTTTGGTTCTCAAAATGAGTCTGACCACTAGAATTGTTTGTTATTGTCAGCCTGTCATTTGTTGCTGAACCTTGCACATAAAAGTTAGAAAAGCCTACTTGTAGCTTTGAGGTAAATGCGTCAGGGTATGTAAGCAGCAATCGTCTATAAGCATCTGTATCCACAGTCAGCCCATCACTGGTCAAAGTACCCGTGATGTCTACACCTGTGCTGGTGGTCTCAAACTTCTTAGCGTTGTCGTAATACAGTTCTACCGCACCATCAGTCAAAAACCGACCCATGCTTTCAGTGGTGCTTTTGTTTAACAATATTCCAGTGCCATCTGAAGTAATACGAAGTGGCCCTGTCCCTACATCGCTGATATAACTATGTGTACCATCGTGATAAATCTGTAGGTCAGACCCAGCGCCGAAGATGGCTTTGACGTCATCACCCATGCTTAGGTTGCCAGTCATGGTATCGCCAGTAATTCTGACAAAGCCAGTTGCTGTATCTAGGGCATTCTTAAGTTCACTGAAGACTATCTTCTTAGTTTCTGTAGCTGATGTATCTACAATAGCTATTGCATCATCGTCAGCTACGTTAGCCCCAGTAAGGGCTGTTAATTCTGAGATCTTTTGATCAGCCATTTTTTATTCTTCCTTTTCCCTTACCTAAGCTCTGCCCAATAAAGACCACTTGCACTGGACACACTTGCTTGATAGTAGATATTATTTGGTATGATCGCACTAACGCCAGTAGGATCATCTATATCAGACGTTCTATCTACGGTTACAGAAGCTGACATATCTGAATTTGCAGATACCAGAAGACTCATAGTCTTGCCATTAGAAACTGTTGCGCTTACCCCAATAGATATTGGCCTACCTGTAGTGTTTTGATATGTTGTATTAAGCGCCCTACTGGATGTCAGGTCTTGCCATGTTTGATCTACACCTATAGCATAGTTTCCAACAACCTCAGTTGCTGATGCAGCTACCTTAGCGGGTGACACAAGGCTTTCAGTAATACCCGTACCAGTTATCCATGTGGCTTCAAGTTGATCTCCTAATAGACCAGTTTGAGTGCCAGAGGTGTTTACTACATGAGTATCATCTAAGATTTCAAAACCGTTAGTTTGATCAATGTAACCTACATTAAGATAAGTTGCTGTAGTGTTGTTTCTTATCTTGAGAAGTTGGTCAGTTTCATGGTAAAACCATTGATTAGGTAACGTATCAGTAGGTACACTTGTACCTGAGTTATTAGTAGCTATAGCCTGAAGAACATTGTTAATGTCGGTTCTAGCATCTGATGCTGTTTGATTAGCTATTGTATAGTCATGTTGTGCCATATTAATATTCCACTATTCCTTTAAAACTAAGTACTTGAGGTGAGACATTTGCATTTTCGTTTTTCAACACAAGTCTAAACCTAAAGTATCTACCCACTGCTTCACCTGTTGCTGTAGTCCAGTTATCTGAGAAGGTGGTTGTATCACTTGCATCTACTTGAACTTCAACACTGTTGTCATTAAATGCAGCTTGCTCTAATGTCCAAGTATCCCAGTTGTCAGGCCATGTACTCCACACTTGAGGAATATCATCCCAGTATACTTCTGTAAATCCTGTAGAGCTTTGCACTTCAGAGTGGTATCTTTCAAACCCTATTTCGTAGGAAACTCTTACTGTTCTTGCACTTCCTGTATCTATGTATTCAACACTGTTATAACCATCAGCCTCTACATCATATGTACCTGTGGTAGGTGAGGTAAAACTACTTAACCTAAGATTTCTCTGCCAACCATATCCAGTACCTGCTGACTGAGCTTTTACATATATGCTCTCTCCAACACTGTATGTAACTCCAGTAGTATCAGCTACCGCATTCCAATCAGTAGTGCCTAAAGACCTTATTAGATAAGCCTTACCAACAACCATATTACTAGAGGTTATGTTTGAAGTAACAACGACACTAACTGTATTGCTCTTAACTCCCTCATAAGTGTCTGCTGTACTTTCTATCTCATCTAAAGAGGGTAATTCAGAAGGTTGAACAACTACAGAGACTGGGTTATCTGCTCTATTACCTGACTTATCCCAAGTTTGTAGGAAGAAAGTTCCACTTAACGCTGGATAAGTTATAGATGTAGCTGGCCTAGCGATTTTATCTATCAACACTTGCCCGTTAGTGATAGAACTTGCAGTAGTTGAAGATTGATAGTGAAGTCTATAGAAAGATAAATCCAGAGAGTCTGAGGCAGTCCAGTTAAAGAATATAGTTCCCCCAGATAGTTCTTTAGTTAAGTTTGATACATTGTTGGGTTTTGTAGTGTCTGGATCAACAGGTACTGAGATAGGCTCAAACTCTCCTTTAATACCAAAGGCGTTAATAGCTCTAGCTCTTACGTCATAAGTTACAGTTCCACTAGCCTGACCTGTGGTAGGGTCAATATCTGGCACTTCAATATCTATAATCTCAAACCTACCTAAGTCTCCTGTAGCTAAGGTAGTGTAGTTACTGTCTGTTGATAGCTTATATTCAATCTCAACATAGTCTATTCGTTCAGGAGAGTCTGCGGTAACATCAATAACAAGTACATTAGTTAAGTGTTCATTAATAACTCTATAGTCTTGACTATGGGTTAAGCCTATGGGTGGTACATCAAATGCAGATGGTAAGGTTGTATTATCACTCTCGTATACTGCACCGTCAGCTACATCATCAAAGACAGATTCACTGATTTCTCTAAGTGACATATTAACTAGGATGTCATACTCAGCTTGTACACCAAAGTCCCAAGTGACAACCTCAAATTCTTTATTAGTCCAGTCAAATCTAGTGTTACTTAGGCGTATAATGTCACCAACCTGAACTTGGAAGGCCTTAAGACCAAAAGTAGCCTGTACACTAAGCTGCTGCCTATTACGTTCTAAGGTTATAAGTCCTATACGCCTAGCTTCTGTTGTGTTATCTGTAAAGGGTAACTGTAAATCAATTACACTCTCTTGACCACCATCAGCAGCTAGGAAGGTGTTATAAGTAGCTGAGTTAAGGATAGGTACTTGAGGGAAGTCAGATGGCTGATAATCACTCTCTGGGCCTCTGAATGTACCCTTGACTACATTAAAGTTATCTCTTCTTGAGTGTCGAGTACCAACTGATATACCTGACCTTAAGTCATCTTCATTAAGGTCTAATACTGGGTCTGTGTAGTAGGCTGGTTTCATTCTCCACTTACCCTGAGCATACCACAGAAGACCACCCATAGCTGTAGATAAGTTCTGTATAGCGTCATAGGGAGTAGTATTAGTAGTGAATGCACCATTAAGAGAGAACCTAGTTCCACCTGACAGAACAGGGTAGTTTAGATGGTCACAAACATTAGCGGCTATAGTAACAAGATCATCATCTACATTCTCAATGTCTTCACTGATACCGTAGTTATAGATAGTTGTGTTGTCTCCACCTTTGCCTGAAGTAATGTAATCTCTTAAGCATAAGGCTGGGTTGTCAGACCAAGCTGTAGTACTTGTACGGGGATCATAGACCTTCTTACCTTTAACTATAGCTGTAACCTCAGGTACACCATTAGGGAATGCATCAGCGTCGTACTCTAGCATAACGTAGAGATAAGCTGTAGTTAATAGTTTACAGTTTACATCCCACTTTGCTGGGGGGCTTACACCATCTAGGTCTGAAGATGTAACGGCGGTCTGTGTAGCAGTACCTAACTTCTTAACGATCTTAACTTTACCGACATACTTAGCTGGGGCTGTAACATTATTACCACTTAACGTAAGCTCTTCATCATTGAAGTATATAGTCTCAAACTCTTGTACCTCATGTCCAGCGAAAGCTAATACAGTGTGTAGATACTTGTTGTTATCTGTAACCCCTTGAAAGACTATACCACCAGCTATTCTAGTTTTACCATAGATAATCTGGTGAGGCATAGTTGAGCCTCTTTGGGTTATCAGATAACCTTGGTCACCCCCTCTTATATCATCTTGAGGTAATAACGCTTTGGTTAATACAGATGTACCAAGAGTAGCGGCATAAGCTATCGCAGAAGATTGAGTAGCAAACTGAAGATTTGTTAGTGTAGAACCTGCTGCGGGTCCGACATAATATGCAACAGCAAAAGTTACAGCAGCATTAATAACAGCCCCTAGTTGACTGTTCTTATCTAATAAGTCAATATCTATTCCAAATAAAGCCATTAGCTTTCAGAACTCCTACCCCAAGCAAGTTTCTGGTCTTGCATGGTAGCTACAAAATCAAACCCTGCATCATCACTTGCACCAGCTATATTCCTAGATCTTTGGTACTCAGAAGTATATCTAGCTACTCTAGCTCTCTCTAAATCAATCAACCTGTTCTCAACTTTAACTTGAACAGTTCCTGTGTCAGAACCCTCATTAATATTCATCTGATCCATGTAACCTGAGAATATCTCAGTTAGACCTGTAGACCTATCCTCTAGCTCAATACGTGAGCCATCCTCTAGGAGAATGAAGTTAGTGCTTTCTTTCTGTAGACTACCCTTAGCGAACATACCAAAGTAGATCTTACAGGTTCTGCCTTGATAGGGGGTACTAAGAGCTAGGGACAAGACTTCAGAGGGTAACCCTGTAATAGTAATGTCTGCACCTCTAGCAGCAGTCTCTGTCGTTTCCTCAACAGCAGATATACCTAAAAGTGTACCAGCACCTGTCCAAGAAACACCTTCAAAGACAAGAGTACCCACGCCAGTCCATAAACGTAAGACATCATCACTATCAAAGTTCATCTCAACAGCAAAGAATGGATAGACTACACTATCGTCTAATGCATCAACTATTATTGTTGGTAGAACTCTAGACATTACTGTAGCGCCTCTATAGCATCAAATGATATACCGTAGAAACTTGCATTATCTATTGACCAAGAGGTAGTACTCTGTCCAAGTCTGAATACACCTTTGGGACTATTGTAAATAACGGTTTCTCCTGAGTATGTACTTCTTAAGTCAGGCCAAATCTCTAAGTTACCACTACCATCTTGGTCTACTAACACTTGGTGTAGTCTAGCAGCAGAGCTTGTACCTAACTGAATATAATCACCAGCTAGTAGAGTACCTGTCATAGTAACTGATACTGTGCTATCCCCTGCTGTACCTGACAGCGTAGGTGTACCACTCACTGTACCCCTAGGCGTAACATAGTCAGGATCTCCCAGTAGAAATGTACCTACAGGCCCCTTAAGAGCTACTAGCATGGCTTTCCAGTCAGCAGCTAAATCTCTACGCACCGAGGGAATACTGACTGAGGCACTCCAGATTTGCCCCTGATGGGAAATAACCTGTTGCTTATAAGTAAAGGGAGACTGAGAGACAGCTACAGCATTCATAGCTCGTAACTCAATACTCTCTATGCCAATAGTTGTAGGTGTATTAAGAGGGTAACTTATAGCCATGATTTATCCAAATGCTGATTTCATTGCACCACCTCTACGTCTTTGGTTCATAACTGCACCTACGGACTGATTTATGATAGCTGGTGATGCTTGTGCGATAGTCTGAGTGACAAGTCTCTTAGTATCGTCTGATGTGTTAGCTGAGATGTTGAAGGTTTGGTTTACTACTGTACCACCAGTACCTTGACCTTTAGTGTGGTCTACTACAGTCTCTCTAGGGTGTAGCATAGCCATAAAGCCACCCTTACCGTCTAAGCCACCTGATCTTGGGCCTGAACCTGTGTACCCACCACCGTCATACCTACCAAATAATCCTGTTGGTCTTCTAGGTGGAGCTACAGTACCCTCAGTACCAGCAGCGGAAGCAGGAGCAAAGCTACCTGTGATAGCACCAGCAATAGATTGTACTAGCTGTTCAACAACAAGTATTCTGTATAACTGTTGAATAATATCTGTAGCCATAACTCTGAAGGCATCTTTAGCTGATGTAGTACCGTCAACTAAAGACATAAAAAAGTTATCGAAGGGTGCAGCTAATCTGTTTGCTTGATCTTCTAGCTTCTTAAACGCATCATTTTGTTTACTAAGGGAATCATTAGCTTTCTTAGTGTCGTCATCTAGTTTATTCATAAACCAGTCAGTTGTATCTAAAGCCGTTGTCGTTGTGTTGGTAAGACCTAGAAGATCATTTACCATACCCTTTAAAGATTCCCAAGATCCGTCAGCGGTAGATTTAAGGTCTTCTACTGCCCTTTCAACTACACGTAAATCCTTTTGAGCCTGAATCATTGCGTCTTCTACAAAACCACCTATTCTTACAGGTTCAAAACTTGTGTTAAAAGTTCTATTGATGGCACTTATGGTATTATTTAATCCCTCTTGAATACTTGTGAGGACACTATTTAAAATCCCAAGCATAAAGGCTTTGAATGCTGGCCCAATAGTTTGTAGTTGAGCAAGATAAACATCTATCTTAGCTATGGCAAAATCCCATAGGCCATCAAAAAGATCTCCCACTTTCTGCATAGCGGCCCCGAAACTACCTGTTGCAGTAATCAAGGCGTTGAACCTATATAATACTTCTCCTAATCCTACTACCAGTATACCTATACCAGAAGCAATTAAGCCTGTCCTAACTAAAGCAAAGAAACTTCTAGCTGCCCTACCAGATAAGATAAACCCTGCAACTACCTTTGTAACCATTACAGCGCCAAAGGCTATGGCATAAGAAATAAGTCTAGCAAAGTTATCAGCTATAAAAGTACCTACGTTCCTTGCTACATCCCCTAGAGAAGAGAAGGCAGAAGTTATAGCATCTATAAGAGGTTTTATCGGCTCAAGTGCCGCACCCATATCCCTCTTAATCTCTTTGAAGTTTATAGTTAGGTTCTTTGACTCTAAGTATGCACGACCAAGAGCAGTGGATATTGCAAGTCCGATACCTAAAATAGCTCCAGCCAATCCTGGGAGTAGGCCTGCAAGCTGAGTACCCTGTTGACCAAATGCGACTAAGGCATCAGTACCAGACTGAACCTGTACAAAGAAGTCACCGACTTGGTAACCAACCTGTTGAGTATACATACCAAACTTGTTAGTACTCTTTCCAGCTAGTCTTTGGGCATCCGCTAGTCTTTTAGCGGCTATAGCAGCATTTGATTTAGCGCCAGTAATTCTTGTTGTAGCTGCTGTTGCCCTATCAAATGAGGCACTTTGTTGATTAGATGCGGCAGTTGTCTGACCTATAGCAGCATATAATCTATCTTCAGCGGCATCCAGTTGTTTTATGGCGGCGCTATACTGTTGAGCATCAATCCTGTTTTTATTAAAAGCTGCATCTAAGAACTGCATAGTTTGAGTTAAAACTTTAGCTTGTGCTGCCGCTCCAACTACAGAACCAGTAAGACCAGTAAACTCTTGTTTTACCTGATTCGCATTAGTTGCTATGATTATTGATACGTCAGCCACTATTCATAACCCTTACATATTGCACATCTACTAACTTTACAGCCTCGATTTCCCAAGGATATAATGGAGTATGTGTGAGTTCTTTCCAAGCTTTTATCTCGCTATAAGTAATCGGGTTAGGGCCAGAGAACCCCATAGTTCTGCTATTGTTTAAATCAATAAAGGCAGACCAGACATGAGAAAGAAG
>Ga0208793_1001709_pt1 | contig 12213 bp, 9 predicted proteins | sample 17_taG_FD_184092 | JGI IMG/M metagenome (GOLD analysis project Ga0208793, IMG submission 184092) | Marine viral communities from the Subarctic Pacific Ocean - 17_ETSP_OMZ_AT15314 metaG (SPAdes) (version 2) | ecosystem: Environmental > Aquatic > Marine > Oceanic | place: Pacific Ocean | collected...
AGGTAGGTCAGAGAATGGTGTTGCTGATACAGGAAATAGAATTACATTTGACTATGATAATGATAAAATGACCTTAGATGCTGATGGTGATATTACAATATTACCAGGAAGTAGTAATAAAGTAGGAATTGGAACAAATGATCCTGCTAAATTAGTACATATTGTGGGTAGTGCTGATAATGGTCTTTTAGAGGGTATACAGATAGATAATACCGACCATGCATCAGGTGAAACAGGACAATCAGTTGCTATTAATTTAAGATTAAGTAGAGCAGGAACTATGCGTGATGCAGGTCGTATTACCATTGGTAAAGATGATGATTGGGATAATAATGCAGCTACAGATTCACATATGACTTTTAAAACTATGCTTAGTAATACACTTACTGAGCATATGAGAATAGACTCATCAGGCAACGTTGGAATTGGTGGAGCTCCACATGCATCTGGAAGACTTTTAGTTACCAATGGTGGAACAAATCAAATAGTTCTTAAAGGCGCATCAGGTAGTACAAATTTGAATATGGGTAATTTTGTTGGTGGTGGTTATATTTCAAATAACTACTATTACAGCAGTGGACATCAAGCTGATGATAATTCAAAAGGCGCGTTTGAAGTTTTTATTGGTGATGAAAATTATGGAATTAATTATCATGCTGCTGGTGCTGCAGGTACACGAAGAAGAGACTTTGCTATTAATAGCTCTGGTAAGGTTGGAATTGGAACTCAATCCCCTGATGCAAAGCTTAGAGTAGAGGGTGATGGCACTTGGATAAGACATGCAGGTTATGGTCAACTTCTTGATTTGGGTAACTGGACAGATGGACTTGTAAGAATAGAAAGCACAGGTGCTCCAATGTATATAAGAGCAGCAGGTTCTAACTATATGGCATTTGATACAAATTCTGTAGAACGCATGAGAATAGACTCATCAGGGAATGTTATCATTGGTGGAACAGAAATACCTTCAACTGTATTAGACGGAACAGGTGCCGCTGGTGCATTAGGTATAGGTAATTCTTCAGAGTTATATCCAGCAATTGCATTGATGAGTTCACAAAGAAACTGGTTATTATATCAAAATAGTTTAGGTAATTTTCAAATTTATGATTCTACAAGTAATGATGAAAGATTTAGGCTTGATACAAAAGGAACAATGATGACTGGCGGATCATTTGCCCATAACACTTATGCTCATGCAGCTGTATTTAGTAGAAACTCAACACCATTAGGAACTGTTGTTATAGAAGATTCTGATGTATCAAGCGGTATTGGTAATACCGTTTTAACTTGTTATTTACGTGACCAAGCTCCAACTTCAAGCGCTAGTTTTATTAGATTTACTGATGGTGGTGGTACTGTTGGTTCCGTTAGACATAATGCTGATGGAAGCATTACTTTCAATGATACATCAGATTATAGATTAAAAGAAAATGTTGATTATGATTGGAATGCACTTACTTTACTAAATGAATTAAAACCCGCTAGGTTTAATTTTATTAAAGCTCCAGGAAAAATAAAACAAGGATTTTTAGCACACGAAGTTATGGATATAGTTCCTGGCAGTGTTACAGGTGAAAAAGACCACATGGAGCCTATAGGTACAATTACTGATTCTGAGGGTAACGTGATGCATGAAGGTGTGTATGAACATTTTTGCAAAACAGATGAAGGTCAAACATGGACACAAACAGGCGAAGAATCAATTTATCAAGAATTGGATTATTCAAAGCTTGTACCTCTTTTAACTAAAGCAATGCAAGAACAACAAACATTAATAGAAAGCCTAACAGCAAGAATAACCGAATTAGAAGGATAAAAAATGACAACTAAAATCAAATCAGGACTAATAGCAGATAACGCAATAGTAAGTGCGCATATATCATCGGGTGCAATATCTTCCGCACATTTATCATCTATTGATACCGACAATGTATCTGAAGGTTCTTCAAATCTTTACTTTACTACTGCAAGAGCAAGAACTTCTCTAAGTGTTACAGATTCAGGCGGAGATGGATCTTTAGCATACAGTAATGGAGTTATAACATATACTGGACCAAGTGCAAGTGAAGTACGTGCACATTTAAGTGCGGGTACAGGTGTAACTTATTCAAGTGGAGAATTTAGTATAGGACAAAGCGTAGCAACTACTGCTTCTCCAACTTTTGCGGATATAAATGTTACTGGAAATATAAATGTTACAGGTGACTTAAACACTGTGTCAGTAGCTGATTTAGATGTCACAGATCAAACGATTACTTTAGGAGCAGGACAAAACGAAGCAAGCTCTGGGGGTTCAGGTATTGTAGTAGATGGCTCTGGAGCAAGTCTTTTATGGGATGAAAGCAACGATGAATGGGACTTTAATAAGAGTATTAATATTACTGGTGATAATAAAGCAGTATTAGTTTCAAGTACGAGTCAAGATAAAATAGCATTTCTAGGTCCAAGAGGAAGTAGTGGTGATGCTGCAGACGAAGGACTATTCTATTTAAAAGATGGTTCGTCAATAGTTACTCAAATAAATTCTAATGGCAATTCATATTTTAATGGTGGTAAAGTTGGTATTGGAGAAACTAGTCCAAGGAACGTACTTCATGTAAAAGGAAATGAATCTGGAGCTCAGGTAGTTGAAATAGAACAGGATAATAATGCTGGTATTGCTGGAGTACATTTTAGTTTTAATGATACTACAGTTGCTCATTTAGGTATGGCTGGAGCTTCTTATACTGGTAATTCAGAATGGACTGATAAATTTTTTATAGGTACAATATCAGATAAAGCTGTTGTCATTTCTCAAAATGATATCGCAGCTATGACAATTGATACAGACCAAAATGTTATCATAGGTTCTGGACACAATTCATCGGCTCCAAGTCACGCTATTATAAAGGCAGCGGCCGCTTCTGGATTTAATAATACAGGAGGCGATTTAAGACTTTATGGAGGTACATCAACAGGAGATAATGCTGGAGGTGAAATAGAATTTTATACAGGGACTGCAGCTTCTTCAGGCACACAAGCAAATACCCCTACTGAAAGAATGCGTATTGATTCATCAGGTGACATTACTGTTAACAATGGTATTCTTAAAGGAATGTCACATTTAGAAATTAAAAATGACTATGGTACTGATGGTACAGCAACTTCTCCTCGTTTATTTTCACCAGCATCTGGAACATTAGCATTTTCTGCAAATGGCGGAGAGAGAATGCGTATTACCTCTGCAGGTAGAATTAGTTTATCAGACTCTGAAGGAATTAAACTATCTGCAAAAACTAGTGGTATGTATGCATTAGATGGAGCACTTTCCTATTATGGAACTGGTAATGGTGTTTATTTAAATGGTGCCGGCTCCAATGGTTGGTTAAGATTAAATGCTTCTGGGGTCTCTAATAACAGAACAGCTATTGATTTATATGGACAGAACCAAGGAGATTTAATTAAATTTAGAGCTGGTGATGACGATGTCATGACCATGCATGATGGTGGTAGGGTTGAGTTTAAAAAGACTTCAAGTAGAATAGCATCATTTGGTGTATCAGATGCTAATGATAAGTATATTTCATTTTATAATAGTTCTGGTAATTTTGATATAGGAACTCATACAAGTAATAATCATTATTTATATGGGCATGGTGATGTACCTTTAAAAATTTATACTAATCAGGCCGTAAGAGCTCAAATTGATGATAAAGGTATAAAACAATACAATCGATTTGTTTCAGGTACTATATTACCAACTGCATTTGTTGGTTGTGATTCTTGGTATGATTTATCAGGTAGATATTCTACAGTAGCAACAAACGGAAATGATCTAACAAGTTGTACAGATGCAAGTGGAGAAGGTAGGGCAACTCTAATTAAAAATACAGTAGCTACAGGTTCAAATCTTAATGCAACATTAGAACAATTTCCAAGCGGAATATACGGTTTTAGATTCGATAGAGCATCCTACATAACAGGAACTTCGCATACGAGTGGATATACTCCTCCAACAGGAACAAGTCCTCGAACACTTTGGTGTATCATTTATAATTTTCAAGAGCTTACTAGTGAGCCTTTAAACCATTTCTTGCATTATGGCACAAATACTACAAGTCAAGCTTATGGTATTGCATTTACTACTTCAAGTAATGAATTTGGGCAACACACTTGGGGAGGAAATGGAAAAGAAGTCGACGCTGATACAGATATTGCTGGAGGGTTTACAAATAATGGAACAACACCAAGAGATGTATACGTATTATTTTCATCATATGATGGGGGAACTGGTGAAACACGAGTATATCGTGGAGGCATGGAAGGAGTTTCTTCAATAGGAAGTATTAGTATTAATACAGGCTCTAACTATATATTACATGTAGGCTCAAGAATTTTTGCAAATAACAGTGATGAAAATTGTGATGCCGTAATCGGAGAATTCGGAGCATTTAGTAGAAGATTAACAACAAAAGAAATGGACTTAATGGCTTCAAGTTTATTACTAAGATGGTCATAGGAGATATTTAATGGCATTCACATTAAACAGAAGAAGCAGCAAATACAGAAGCCCTTTCTTGGACTTAATAAAAAACCCGCGTAAAGCGGGTTTTTCGTTTTAAGACTCTTCCGAAACTTCTTCAGGGTCTTTCTCAACTTCTTCCTTCAATCTAGCTGTTAAGCCTTCTTGAGCAATAAGATGTTGATCGTGTTCCATTCTATTCAATGCAATTTTTTGTTGCAAATTATTTAGTGACTGAACAATGTATTTTGCTGTATCACTTAAATCTGAAATCACATATTTTTTATCATCGAGAACCAATACTGGCTCTTCGTTGGTTACTTCTGTCGACATAATTTTCTCCTTTATTTAAAAATATCTTGCCAATTTCCTTGTGTACTAGCCTTAGCATACTCAGTAGCACGGTTTTCAAAAAAGTTGGTATGCTCAACGGCATTGATCTGCTGGTCTAACCAAGGCAAAGGATTATCAGTACTATGAAAAATTGCTTTCATACCTAATCCTAGTAATCTTCTATCAGCAATGTAACGAATGTACTCTTTTACTTCGGTTGCTGTAAGACCTTCAATCTCTGCATTCTCAAAGCAGACGTCAATGAATCTATCTTCTAGTTCCACTACTCTTTCTGCTGCACAATATACTTCGTACTTTAACTTGTCATTCCATATCTCAGGATTCTCTTGTATAAATGTACGAAATAGTTTCGACATTCCCTCTACATGTAGAGTTTCGTCTCTTATAGACCATGTGACAATCTGCCCCATGCCCTTCATTAAGTTATGACGTGGAAAGTTCAACAGAATCGCAAAACTACTAAATAGTTGCACCCCTTCTGTAAAACCACTATAGACAGCCATTGTTTTAGCCATCTCGTACTTATCTCTCATATTAAAATCAGTTAAGTACTCATGTTTCTCCGCCATTGCTTGTATCTCTGTAAACGCCTTGTACTCGTCCTCTGACTTTCCAAGTGTTTCCAATAACAAAGAATAAGCCTCTTGATGCACTGCTTCCATCGCAGCATAACTAACAAGCATCATTCTTATTTCTGGTTGTTTGAATGTTGGAAGATAATGCTTTGCATATCCACAACATACATCTACATCAGCCTGTGTAAAGAATCGGAAGATATTATCTACCAATGCTCTATTTGCTGGTGTAAGTTTTTCTTTATAGTCCTTTATATCATCTTGGAGTGGTACTTCATCAGGAAGCCAATGCATTTGTTGTTGTCTTTTATAAAACTCAAATGCCCAAGGATAACTAAAAGGCTTATAATAGTCTCTTTCTTCTAGTAAGTTCATTTATCCCTCGCAATTTAGACAATCTGATTGCTCAAAGATTATCTCTCTTTTTACTTTATTTGATACATTATCTGCACGACTAATCGCTTCACTTCGTAAATAGTAAAGAGTTTTCATATTTTTAGCCCACGCTAACATATGAATGTTGTGCAAATCCGCTTTGTTTACATCAGGCGGAAAGAATAGATTGACACTCTGTGATTGACAGATATACTGTTGTCTCATACTAGCGTGTTCCACTACCCATGCCTGATTTATTTCTACCGCAGTTTTAAACACTTCTCTTTCTTCATCAGTCAAGAAGTCTAAATGCTGACAGCTTCCTTTATTTGTAATTATACTTGTCCAAGTTGTATCATTATTCTGATTATACTTTTCTAGTACCTCTTCTAAAAATTTGTTCTTCATTAAGTAAGAACCAGACTTAGTTTTCTGTGTAAAAGCATTTGCCCTGTAAGGCTCAATGCTTGGACTTGTGTTTCCACAAATTATACTACTTGAAGCATTTGGCGCTATTGCGAGAAGATGAGCATTTCTTACTGAACATGAATCATCATCTGGACACGCACCTTTTTCTACTGCAAGTCTTTCTGTTTCTGTTTGAGCCTGAGTCTTTATATGTTTAAATATCTCTAGATTCGCGGCAGTTGCCATTGCACCTTCAAAAGCTATTCCAGCTTTCTGCAAATACGCATGGAATCCCATAGCACCAAGACCAATACTTCTCTCTCTTTCAGCACTGTATCGAGCTCTTTCTAATTCATCAGGTGCATTTGCAATGAAATAAGTAAGCACATTATCTAAGAAGCGCACTAAATCTGGTATAAACGCTGGATGATTTTTCCAGTCGTCATAGTACTCAAGATTTACACTTGATAGACAACATACTGCTGTTCTTTCTTCGTTTGTTGCGAGTGTAATTTCAGAACAAAGATTAGAGTGATTTACTTTCAGTCCTTTTCTTTGTTGAAACTCGGGTAAGTCTGCCTGTACGGCATCTTCAAACATTAAATATGGTTCTCCCGACTCCATACGATTCTGTAGTAACTTTACCCAAAGTGTTCTTGCACTTATTACTTTTTTAACTTCTCCACTATGAGGGTCTCTCAACTCCCAGTCGTCGTTGAAGTTATCTTCGTGAGCAGCTCTATGTATAATCTCCATAAATCTATCAGGAATTACTACTCCATGATGTAGATTGATACACTTTCTATTGACATCTCCACCCGTAGGCTTACGAACGTCTAAGAACTCCTCTATTTCGGGGTGAGACATGTGCAGATAAGATGCATAACTTCCCCTACGAGTTACGCCTTGTGAAAATGCAAGCATTTCCGCATCTACTACTTTCATAAATGGAATAACACCAGTGGACTCTGAGCCTTTCGACGTCTTTGTGCCTTGGGCACGAACATCGCTCCACCCGCCGCCGATTCCACCACCCATTGATGATAGATATGCGTTCTCAGTGTAATGCCCTGTTATACCTTCTCTGCTGTCATCTACATAATTCAGAAAACAACTGATAGGTAATCCTCTCTTTGTTCCACCATTGGATAACACAGGTGTAGCAAACATAAACCAGAGATTACTGGCATAGTCATATATACGCTGTGCATGTGCTTCGTCGTCAGAAAAAGCTTCTGCAGCTCGTGCAAATGCTTCCTGAGGACTCTTTTCATCCCCTACTAGATATCGATCTTGTAGAGTTTTCTTACTAAATTCAGTAAGCATATTGTCTTTACTATAATCTATTTTAACCATCTTCTCGCCTTTTAATTATTTCCTCGTTTATAACTTGGATATTGTCTTTGCCGATTGCTTCTTCTGAGTAAGTGACTAAGTCCATTAACTCTACATTTAACAGAAGTTGCTCTGCATTTTCGTTTAGTGATTGTATGTATTTATATTTGCCTTCTATAGGACAAGCGTCATATATATCAAATACTGTACCATACTGTTCCATTAATTGTACTGCGCGTTTTGGGCCAACTCCAGGTATTCCTGGAACATTATCTCCTTTATCGCCAGTTAGACATTTGAATGTAATATAATCTTCGATTTCAAAGTCATAGTGTTCATCCCAATTATGTACTGTTGTTTCTTTTCTAGTAACAGTACTGAATCTTGAGACTTTATCATTTATAAGTAAATCCCAATCTCGGTCAGATGAAATCATCCAACACTCATCAAAATTAAACTTATCTAAATTCATACTTATGTATGCTGCTATATCATCAGCCTCAACTCCTTTGAATTGTAGGACTGTATGTTTTTCTTTTAGCAAAGTAAGTGTATTACTAAACTCTGCCATAAACATTGCAAACTCTTTCTCTTCTTGAGGAGTCTGTTCTGCGTATTTTTCTTTACGGTTTGCCTTATATTCGGGTAATATAGCTTTCCTGTAACTACTACCGCCATCAGCAGTAATAATGATTGTACCTGCATTATATGATTTTGCTAAACTTTCTATAGTTCTAACATAGTCATATTTGAAGTCTAATACACCTTGATGTTTCCATCTAAATGCAATGTTAAGACCATCAACTATCAGCAAGTTCCCAATCGGAGCTGGGTCCCCAAGGCTTGAGAACGAAATCGCCATTTGTAAATTTTATCTCCTCTTTATCTAGCCAGTCTTCTAATATAAGAACGTATGCACCCAGCCAGGCAATATGCATATATCTTAATGTATTTTTAGGTTGTCTTACAGTTGCTACAAAAAACTTACCGTGATTCTCGCGAAAGACGAGAAGCGGTTCTTGTTTCATTTGTTGAGCTTGTTTACAAATCTTACTCCACCACTTAAAGAAGTTATTACTCTTTTGTGTGAATATCTTTGAATCAAATCCAACATGCTTGTAAAATTTTACCTCTACACAGAAAATGTTATGTTTTCCATGTACTCTTAAATCTCCTTTGATCTTTCCACTGCCAGATCCTGGAGTTTGTTCCCATTTCTCTTGGGTTACTCTATCGAGAATAGAAATTACTTGTTGCTCTCCTCGATTACCTTTTTGTCTTGGATTAACCATCTAAATGACTAACCTTATCTTCTTTTATTACTTCTATTTTGGACAATAGTGGGTGTGTCCATCCATGTGATACTATATAAGTATTCAAATTTTCCTCTCTTAGTAATATTTCTACTAGTTTCTCTTTTCCTAGTTCATCTAACACATTTGTTACTTCGTCCAGGAATAGGGCGTTTATTCGTGACTTTGATATACTACTCATTAGTTTTCTAATTGCTAGTAGAGTGGAAGTATTAACTCTTGCAAGTTCTCCTGCACTCAGAGCTAAGATATCTACTGGTTTACCATTGTCGTCTATTTCTACATTTAGTTTATCATTAAGCACTACAAATTCTAGACTAAATCTGCCATCTGATAGTTCTGCTAGATATTCATTTGTAAGTTCTTCTAAGTCTTTCACTAAATTTTCTATTTTATAAGCAAGTAGTCCATTAGTGCTAAATGCTTTTTTCAATATTTCTATGTGTCCAAGTTTCTCTTCTACTTTTGATATCTCTTCTGTTAGAGAAGTTAATTGGTCTTCAAAATCCTGTTGTTGTTCTTCTATAATTGATATACGAGTATTATGTCTTTCTATTCTCTCATTCTCTGCTGCTACATCTTCCCAAGCATCACGACTATCTTTTATCTTTTTCTTCAGCTTAATAATATCATTTTTTAGTTGTTCTGCATCTAGTATATCTCCAGGAAGTGAGTTATCTATATCTCTAAATAAATCTTCCCACTCTTCTACTTTTCTTTTTGCAACTATTCTAATTGTATTTACTCTGTTTGCTTCTGTTTTTTCTTCTGTTAATTCTACTATCTGCTTATCATAGTATGCTGCTTTTTCAGAGTGATACTCTATTTGTTTTTGTACAAACTCTTCATCTATATCTTGATGACAGGTTGGACACTCGCCTTTCATAGTTTTATACTCTTTTAAAGACTCCGAGTGTTCATTAGTTTTATACTTTGCTAGTGTAATATTCTTACTTAGCGGAGCTACATCAAACTCTGTAGTATACTCCTCTAATTGTTCTTTGTAGGCGGTAACATCAATTTCACTTAGTTGTTCCTTTGTAAAATTATTTTTGTTAATTTTTTTATTTATTTCAGAGATATTTTCATATTCTATCATAAGAGAACGTAAAGTTTTATCATCTTCTTCCGACACAAATGGTAGATCGATCTTCGATAATAGTGATGTATCTTCCATTTTATTATCTAACAACCATTTATTTATTGTGTCAATTTTACCTTGCAGTCGTGTAGCTTCTGTTCCAGAGGCTCTTGCTAAGTCTTTAAATACTTCAAAATATTCCACGTAATTATTTAACTGCAATAAGTCTATCAAAAATCTTTTTCTATTTGTATCAGTAGCAGTAAGAAACTGCAAAGATGCATTGGTATTTTGATATACAATTTGACTAAAAGTTTTATGGTCAATCCCCATAACATCTTCTAGAGTCTTATATGTATTAGTAGCTGTATGGCTTGATATGTCTTCTCCATTCTTATAGAGTTTTACTTTTATATTACCTCTACGAACTACATCTATTTTATACTCATCATCTACTACATTCAGAGACAAAGATATATCATAGCCATTATTGACTTCACGATTTGGTATGTCTGCTTTTTTAATTCCTTTCGAGTTTTTATTGAAAAGAACTTCCTCTAATATGAGAGGTATAGAGGATTTACCTGTACCGTTAGTACCAACTAATTGTGTTACTATACTTTCGGTTAAATCTAACTCATTGTCTGCTCCATAACTGAAACAATTACTCCACTGCAACTTCTTTAGCGTAATCACTAAACACTCCTAAAATATTTTTAACTTTGTCCTCATTTAACTCTAGTATATAACTTAAATACTCATTAAGCTCTTCTTCCATTGACATCTCTTTATCTAATACTAGTGTTGCTTCTGTTTTTCTTTTTATAACTTTCTTATCAAGTAACTCACTGTTTTTGATATTACTTAAGTCTGATACATCACCTTCTATTTCATAAATAGTATGGTGAAAGTCTGTTTGTACCATTTCATCTTCACTCACTACTGTTTTTCTTAGTAGCTGAGGAAGGTCAAATTGATGCCATGTCCATTCCCATGTGTCATCAATTAATAGATAACCTGTCTTGACTATATTTCTATGAAATGAAGTAGTCATTGGGCTACCAGGATATATGATATTTCTTTGAGTATTTTCATGCGAATGTAAATCGCCTGAGAATACATACTTATATTTATCAAATCTTTCTAAGTCTACTTCCGGCTGTACATGGGGAGGTATCTCTCCACGAACATGGGTAAATAGTACTTCAGTATCTATACCTTCGATACTCTTTTTTCTATGTAGGTCGGCATATGGTAGTATTGCCCAATCCTCTTCATAGTAAGTTTCATCTATAACTTCTACAAGTGGATTAATACTTGTAGTTGCTTTCTTTAAGTTTGTAAAAAAGGTTTTGTTTTTACGAGTAGCTTCGTGATTGCCGTCATAGATAATTGTTCGTTTTGTAACTCCTTTTACAAAATCAAAATAAAGACTTAGTTCATCCATGGAAGGGACTCGGTCAAACAAGTCCCCGCCAATGATATGTAAGTCAATTTTATCACACTTTTCAATCTCTTGAATCTGCTCAAAAAACATCTTATAACGAGCGCATGCCCATGCTATAGGTACGTTCTTTTGTCCGAGTTTAATGTGCCAATCTGCTGTAAATAGAATCATCCTACGAAGTCTTCTCCTGGTTGCCATTCACAACCTGTAAGTCCACCAGCTTTAATAGCTTGTAGTGTTCTTAAAACTTCGTTTGCATTTCTGCCTGTATCAAGTGCATTAACACTTACATGCTGTACTATATCATCTTTATCGATAATATAAGTAGCTCTGTAACAGACTCCTGCATCTTCATTTACTATACCTAGCTCTTCCGCAAGTCTTAAGCCGCAATCAGCTGCTAAAGAGTGTTTAATGTTTCCAATGAGTTCATTATCTTTTTTCCAAGCTAACTTACAAAACTCATTATCACCACTAATACCGATTACATTTGCTTCATTTACTAACATATCCATTCCCGCAATTTCTGTTGGGCATATGAAAGTAAAGTCTTTTGGATAAAAGTAGATTACTGTATAGTCATGTTTTAATGGGTCATAGTGTTCAGTGACTGAAACTTCTACGAACTCATTATTTGAATTTACGCCCTGCAAATTAAATGCAGGAAATTTTTCTCCTACTGTAATCATGTACTACTCCTTATTTAATGTCAAATTCGTCGCTGATTGATTCATCAGGTGTTGAATTGTCTGCCCCTTCTCTTAATCTGTCGAGAAGCTCTTTCTGTGCGTCTGGAGTTGGTCTTGTTAAGATTTCATCCA
>Ga0208793_1001714_pt1 | contig 12201 bp, 11 predicted proteins | sample 17_taG_FD_184092 | JGI IMG/M metagenome (GOLD analysis project Ga0208793, IMG submission 184092) | Marine viral communities from the Subarctic Pacific Ocean - 17_ETSP_OMZ_AT15314 metaG (SPAdes) (version 2) | ecosystem: Environmental > Aquatic > Marine > Oceanic | place: Pacific Ocean | collected...
CAATATCTGCATCACCACTAATATCTAATGTAGCTGCATCAAGCTCTCCAGAGATTGTGATGTTTCTACCACCAGTTATATCTTTGTTAGAATCTGTAATGATTGCTTTACTTGCAATAACTGTACCATTAGTAATACCATCTATAAGGTTAATGTCTGTAGCACTTGCAGTAACTCCGTCAAGAATGTTTAGTTCTGCTGTTGTGCTTGTAACACCATCTATAAGATTAAGTTCTGTTGCTGTAGCTGTAACACCGTCAAGAATATTAAGTTCTGCTGCAGTACTGGTAACTCCATCAAGTATGTTAAGCTCTGCAGTTGTAGCTGTAACTCCATCAAGAATATTAAGCTCTGCTGCAGTTGAAGTAACACCATCTAATATATTTAGTTCGGCTGCTGTAGAAGTTACTGCTGTACCATTTATAGATAACGCATCTGTTTCTAATGTACCGTCTATGTCAGCATCGCCTGATATATCTAAAGAACCTGCATCAAGTTCGCCTGTAAGAGTAATGTTTCTAAAACTACCAATGTCTTTGTTACTGTCTACTACAACAGCTTTTGAAGCTGCTACAGTTCCTGCAGTAACTCCATCAATAGTTTCTAGTTCTGCTTCTGCTATATCTGCACTACCTATTACAAAACTTGTACCAGTAATAGCTGTACCTGTAATTGTTGTACCTGTAATAGCTGCAGCACTTGATCCACCTATTATTGCTCCGTCAACTGTACCACCGTTTATATCTGCTGTATCCGCTACTAAAGCATCTGTAGTAACTGTACCATCAAAGTAAGCATCTTTAAACTCTAACGAACTTGTACCTAGATCTATATCGTTATCTGTAACAGGAACAATAGCACCGTCTTGTATTCTTATTTGTTCTACGGCTGCACTAGATACTTCTACAAAAACTCCCCAACGATTGTTAGTACTATCTACAACTATTTTGTTTAGAAAATCTAAATCACCTATAGTGTGAATGTTACCGCCTTGCGCTGCAGTACCATCGTGTCTGTGTCCTGTAGAAGACGCACTACTTGAGCTGTAAGCAAATGCGTTTAAGAGTTGATTATATTCGTTGTTGAACAAAGCAGCGGTTATAGTATCCCCATCTGCTAATGAACTTTGTCTGGTATATGCTTGAGCCATAGTCTAATTCTACCTTATTATTATTGTCTTCCCGATGGTCTGTAGTTTATGTATAATCCGTTTATAGTATATGGAGCTTTTACATCATTACTAAAAATATTAAAAAAGTTACTGTGACCACTGCCTATCAATGTATTTCGTACTAATGGTTGTTCTGGCGCACCAAATATACTTGTACCAAAAAGTGTTCCTGAGTCTCCAAATATCGAAGGTGCTTGTGCGTTAATAGTTAAATCTGTTGGTTGAGGTCTGTCTGCACTATCGTAATCAAATCTAACTTTAAGTTTAGGTTCAATAGTTCCTTCAGGAAACAAAGATACTTTAACGTGATCTAAAGTTTTTAAAGTTCCAAAGTCTCCGTAATCAAAGTCTGGTGATTGATACTTAGCGTGTATGTTTGTTTCAGTTCCTGCAGGATTAAAACTATTTCCTGTATCGTGATTATAAACATATCCATCTCTATCACCGTGAAAAGCTTTTTCTACATCTGAAGCGTTAAAACCAGAAGTAACAGCAGGAGCTTGAATACCTTCTATTTCTGACCATTCAAAACCTCTTGAAGTTAACGTACCTATAATTCCTTTAGAGCTTGCTGTAGAAGCTGTTGAAGAACTATAGTACATTCTATATTGAGATTTATCTCTAATTACAACACTACTATACTCTTGTACAATAGAGCTATCAAAAATACTATTTAGAATAGGCTGTATAGATTTACTTATAGTTCCTAACTCTACGTCACCAATTCTTGCTGTACCTGCAACAGTCCTAAAACCATCAGGAGCTAAGAAAATCAAGTCACCTGCAAATTCCTGTATAGTCTTACCATCTACACAACCTACGTTCTTTGTAACTGGTACAACAGCTATTGTACTAGCATTATTTATATTCTGTAATTTGTAAATTGAGTTTCTACAAAATATAAACAGTTCATCACGGAAAGATTTAAGTCCTACTACTTGATCGTCCAGTACAATACTGCCTGATCCTGAAGTTGTAAAATCATCTATGTCACTTGTACCACTATAAAAGATAGTGTTCTTAGCTGTAGAAGCACCTGCAACTACTAAATGTTTATCGTGTATTACACAGAACTTAGGATAGTGTGTACCGCTTACTGTAATCTCTTTTGCAAAAAATGTTCTTGTAGTAACATCTGCATTTGTACCTGTCATTTTAAAATAGAAAGGTTTTGCTCCAGAGCCTTCATCTGTAATAATTAACTCACCGTAATCTGTATCGCCTTCAAAGATTGCAAAGTGTGCTTTGCTCTGTGAAGTTCTAGTAGAAGTACCACGACCTGTAAAGGTACTGTAGTTATCTCCACTTCCTGATACACTTGATCTATTAATCTGTACCCAACTATTTCCTGTTTGACTAAAGTATATGTTTGTACCTGAACAGGCTATTACACCGTCTGCATATACTTTAAGTCCTAAAATATCATTACTGCTGTTTGGTCTTGTACCGTCACCAAACTGACTATATCCGTTAATACGTCTGTATCCACCTTTAGTAGATACTTCAAAATTTGTTAATACTGTAGCTTTTCCCGGAGTTTTTAAAAGCTCTATTGCGTTACTGGCTTTATCTAGCCCTCCTTGTAGTGCTACTGAAAAGGGTTGTGAAGCTGCCATTAGAAATAAATCCTATCGTCTGTCATATTTTTAGGCTGAGGATTAATTAGATTAGATTTCATTCGCCTCATACCTTTTTTATAATCATCTAATGCAAAAGCTGCTTGTTGTAAACTGTCTTTAAATTGATGTACGTAATATCTAATTCTAGCTAATACAATAGAAGCATATTGATCTGGTAAAGCAATCGTATCATCATAAGATGAAAGTTCTGTCGGTTTACTAAAAGCATAAAAATGTAAATTATATGCTTTATCAGGTATAGGACTTAAACCTACTTTACGATGATCTGGACTTCTAATAACGTAACGAGGCTCTCCATAGTTTTGTGTATCAGCATCGTCTGCGTTTTCTGAATCTCTTCTATATCTTCTCCAATCGGATAAAGATATAAATTTTAAACCTCTTGAAACATAAGGAGCTGATTCACCCGATACTCCTATTGTTGTAATATAAAAATCATCCCAATCTATAGAAGCATAATCTGTAGTAATACTAGAGCTTCCTGATTTAAGAAGATACCATCTTGTGCCTGCTACAGTTTCAACAGTAACATTTCCATAAAAAGGATCTGTACCACCGCTAGGTGCTGCAGCAAAAAAAGGTAACTGAGGTTCTTCGTTGGCTATATCATTTAAAGCTCTGTTAGTAGCTTCTTTAACAAAAGCCTGTATTCCTACAGCACTTGAAAAGTTTGATGCAGTTAAAGGAACTTCGTTTAGTTCTCTAAGAGCTTCGTTTGCTAGTGTTAAATATGTTGTTGCCATTATCTACCCTTTTTTCTTTTTGCTAAAAATCTTATCGTAATTATCTTGATAGTTCTTTTTAGCTTCTCCTGAATAAGCGTTGCTTAACATTCCTAAAATTCTTGTACTTTTTTTCTTTTTGAATCCGTTCATAATTATAGGATTCTTATCGTTGCCGATTTGTGGCATTTGTTTTCCCTTCTAAATAAAAGAAAAGGGGGTTTTTACACCCCCGAATCTATTTAGTCAATACCATAGAAAGCAGAAACTAATGCTTCAGGACGTAGTACTTTTCCACCATAAACGTGGAGTCCTCGTACAATGTCTCCAAAGCTATCAGGATCTCTGATGACTTCAGTACTTGTTATAGTCTGAGCAGTAGCTGTAGATGACATATGACCAGCAATACATTTACCAGCAGCATTAGTTGTGCTTGCAATGTTGTTTGACTTGTACATATCGAATCCACGTAGTTTCCCACTTGAGACTAGACCATTTCTAATAGAACCTTGACCTGCGTTATAATCAACAGACAAAAGTTTTGACGATGAACTTGCAAGAACTTCGTAGAAATCAGGTGATGCTAAGAACCATCGACCTTCTTCTGGAATGTTCTGTTCATCAAGCAAACGAGCCATATGTGACAATACGTCAATAGGATCGTGTTCACTTGCTGCAAAACCGATGTCAAGATTACCAGTTCCATCAAATGTGCCTGCTGCTAAATCAGTAGCACTGTCAGAACCAAGGATATGGTTAGGACTTGCTGCAGAAACACCTGCGAACATAGTAGCAATTACACCTTCATCATAAGCATCACGAAGAGCATATGCTGCAGATGAACTAGCAACTTCTTTAAAGTTCACGTGAGACATTGAAGTTTCAATATCATCAACGATGAATTTAAATGCGTTAGCTGTATCAACTACAAGAGTCAACTCTTGGTCAGTTAATTTAGTAGCTGTAACGTCTGCACCACGTTCGTACTGGTACACAGTGATTTCAGGTTCTTTTATAATCTTTACGGAATCTCCGAAAGCGGCAATTTCACCAGCATAATCTGTGTTGGTGATCGCTTCTACAACCGAAGCCTTTCTAAAGAAGTTGAGAACCTTTTTAGAGTAGACTGCTGGAAGGAAAAACGAATTAGTTTGACCACTGACGGAGTTCGCAAAGTTAGCGTTAGTATCAGTACTTGGTTCAAAGAACTGATCTGATTGGTTATAAGCCATTTTACTTCTCCATTATTTTATCAAATTAAAAGTTATTGTTTTTATTTAACTACTCTGCCTTCATGAATTGCTTTTCCGATTTCTTCTTCGTACTTGTCAAATTCTTGTATAGACATATTAGCTATTTCCCTTTCAGTCCAAATTTTTTCCTGCTTTGGATCAACTGAAGTTGTTTTAGTTGAAACCATATCAGCAGCAGATTTTTTGGACTTAGCTGAAGATGATTTTTTAGCTTTAGAAGAAGTGTCAATGTTTAAATCTTTTTTAAATAAATCTAAAGCTCGGCTTGCTAGATCAGCATCGTCTGCATTATTATATATCCAATCTTGAATTGACTCAGGTTGTTCTTTAGCCCAACTATGAAAATCTTCACTGTTGCGAATATCGTCAAAGTCAGGATGTTTAGATAAGAGTCTACTCTCAGCTTCACGTTGTAGTATTTCTATTTCACGTTTTTCAAGTGATGAAATTTTATCTTCTAAAGATTTAATACTTTCACCGCTTTTTATTTGTGATACAGTTTCTACAACATCGTACACATCTGGATATTGTTTTTTAAACTCTTCAAGTTCTTCAGCAGTTTTAGGAGCTTTATAGTTTTGTTTGCTAGTATTAGCAGCTTCTTCTATAAGTGTCTTTTCTCTACTTCTAAACTCGTTAAGTTTTTTATCATAATGAGATTTTAAATCATCGTATCTTTTTTTATAGTCAGGTTTTTTATAAGGTTGATTTTTAGATGCTGTTTCTTTAACAGGAGTTTCTTCGCTGTTAGTTTCTGTAGCTTCTACTTTATCTTCCTTTGGTTTACTAAAAAACGCACTATTAGCAGATACAAATTCTTTTTCATCACTAGTATGCCAGTCTTTATTTTTATTATAAGGATTAGCTTTTGGTTCTTCTTTCGCTTGTGTTGCCATCTTCTTACTCCTACTAGGGGCTTTCTAAACAAAGTAGCTGCAAATGTCGACAGTGCAGGGTTTGTTTTTGTCAAGGTAGCCTTTCGGTTATTATTGTGATAGAGGGCTTAAACTTCTAAGGTAGCTCTATCGTTATCGCAAACGTGGATTAACAGACAACATACTTCTACGTATTTCTTCGTCTGCCAAGTCTTCATCTACAGGTTTACCAAATTGGTCTACTTTAGATTCGTCTTGAATTGATCCACCCATTGCTACTTGCTTTCTGTTATCACTAACTTCTTCTGCAGAGTCCATCATGTTCTGTAAATTATCAGAACCTATTTCATCTGTAGCTTTTGCTGTAATAACAAACTCACCATCCGATAACCTTGCAGGTATCGAATCGGAGACTTCAGAGCCTAAACCTTCAACAGGTCCATCCCCTGAAAATTCTGAAGCTGTGTCCATAACCTTGTCAAAGATCATGCTTAATTTATCATCAGCTTGTAATGCTTGCATTAGATAAGATTCTTCTTCTTGATCTAATGATTCGTTAATTATAAAATCTAAATGGTCTTGTTCCATTTGTTCATCTGAAACCATGTCCATTTCTTCTGCAGGCATTGGCATACTTTCTGCAGGCATCATGTCTGTCATTTGAGCATCCATGCTTCCTCCTTCTTCATAGCCCATTCGAGCTACAACTTCTGGAGCTTCTTTTCTTAATGCTTCAATACCTTTACCACCTTCTTTATAAGACATACGATCTTCATCATCGCTTAACATACCACCTTTATTTTTTATAGTTCTATTTTTAAATTCTGCAGCAGCTTTTTCCATAGCAGCATCTCTTCTTTTTTCGTCTTCTATTCGTTCTCTTTCTTTTTGTTCTTTTAAAAATATTTGATATGCTTTTTTAGTTTCTTCATCTGTATAATTTGTAATGCGGTTTAAAGTTATTTCATCAGGATCAAGTCCTAAATTATTAATTAACAACTTTGTCATCTCTTTTATAGTTGGGCTTGTTTCTACTTTAGCACCTTCTTGATAACCTATTCTATCTTTATCATCACTTAAAAGACCGCCTGAATATTTTTCAGTTCTTTTTTCTTTTGTGTTATAAATTCTTCCTTCCCAACTAAAAAACATTGCTCCTACTTTTTTAGCTTCTTTTTGACGTTCTCTAAAAGATTTAGCAGAAGCACTATCTTTTTTATATGTAGGATAATCTTTAGGATCTATACGTTCATCATAAACTTTTATTTCTATATTATCTTCTTTTGCTTGTTTTTTTATTTCTGGTATTTCGTTTTTAGAAACATCATCAAATATATAATCACCAACACCTATAACAGCAGCAGTTGTAGTTCCTGCTTTTGCTTGTCCTTTAGCATAATTACCTTGTGCTTCAACAGCTTTTTTAACTTGTTTTTGTCCTAGTGTTCTAGGCTTTATAACTTTTGTAGCAAATTGTAATGCTGCTAAGCTTGCTCTTATAATAGGTACTGCCATTTTAGTTTCCTTTTATTTGCTTTCTTTAATTACTTGTTTAACCGATTGGGGGAGCTGAAGCAACCGTTCCAGAGAATTGATCTTCCCCTGACTGCGGAACATTTCCAGTTCCGATGTTGCCACCGCCAGTACCTGTAACTCCAAGTTCTTGAGGTGACTGAGGTAATCCGCCAGCGGTAGCCATTGAGGGCTGCTGACCATCGGGTTGAGTCTCTGTGCTTGTTTCTTGTCCAGCATTTTGCATACCTATTATTTGTGCCATGATAGCTGCTTCTTCAGGATCGTTGAGTATCTCATCAGGATCTAAATCTAAGCTATAGGCTAGTTCACTTACAAGTTTAGAAATCTTAACAAACGGTGCAATAGCAGGACTTTGTGCAGTTTGTAAGAACATAGTCAATCTTTGACTTCGTACTTCTTTTTGCATCAAGCTATTTGTACCTGTAGCTTTAACTTCTAAATCACCTTTAACATCTAAATCACCTTCAAAAAACTGCATGTTCCATTGGAAATATGCTTCACCTAACGGCTTTAATAAGAAGTCATCTAGATTTTTAACAACTGTTTTAATATTTAAACTAGCTGCACCTAACAACATTGACATACCTGATGCTGTTCTTGTCATACTTTGAACACCTGTTTGTCCGTGACTGTAACTAGGTAGTCCAGTTTGTTCGTCTGCAAGTTGTCTAAACTTGTCAAACATCATCATGTTTTCGTTAGCTGTATTAGGAAATTTTAATCCGTAGATTGATTGTCCTGCCATTCCTGCTTGTCTACGGAAAACTTTTCCCGGATATATTTCCATTGATTGTCCACCTACAAGGGCAGACTCATCTATGTCAAATACAATCGAACCAGAAAGAGCTAAGTTATCTATAGCCATTCTAGCATGTCCGTTCATTATTTGTTGACTATCATCCATATTTTCAGCAATGCCTATACCAAAGAAGTTGTATGGATTTCTTTCGTAAGGAAAAGCATGATAAGGAATACGATACGGTGTAAATGGATTAATAACAGCGCGTAATAGTTTACCACCTGTTACCCACGCATTAACTTGTACTTCGTCTAAATCATCTATTGTGTCGGGTAAGTCTATACCTACTTCTCTTGCGTATTCAGCATCCATGATACCCCAATACTCAAGTACTTCATAACTAGAATTATATTCTTCTTCTGTTCTAGCGTTATCTTTTAACTGACTTTCAAAACCTTTTTCTTCGTAGTTCGGACCCATTTGTAAACATTCACGAATGGCATCTTTGTCAAAGTAAGGCATGTTACGCAGTTGTCTAAGTTGACTACGATTCATTTTGTGACGATGAATTACATATTCACATTCATCCATATCAGTTGCAGATGGATCAGGATAAAAATCCCAACAACTTACAAACTCTATTCGTGGTACTCTAACTTCTAAAGGATTATATTCTCGTTCACCTTCTTCGTTAGTAGTCCACCTACTTAGTTTCTTGTTAAAATTAAATGGTCCTTTAACAATACCTGTACCTAACAACGCAGATTCAAGTAAAGCGTTTCGTATTTCTGACGATCCGTTTGACTCTTCTATTTGATCATGGACAAGTTTTTCTAATCTACGTGCAGCTTCTTGTGCAGGGTTTACTTCTAAAACTTTTGGATCTGCGCTATAGCCTTCTTTTAAGAAACCTTTATCTTCAGCTTGATCTTCTAAACTATCTTCAAAGACACCTTTACCAAAAGTAGCTCCTGCTTTTAAAGCACGACCATCACCTTCAAAACCTATATCGTATGGGTTTTCTTGAGGCTCGTCTTCCATTCGATTGCCTATGTTATCAGGCATTTCTTCGTCTGGAAGAGACATTTCAATTCCTTGCATTGGATTTTGTGTATCTAAATGTGCAGAAGCGTATTCGCCTTCTGGAACTTTAGTTTCACTAATACCAATCGGAAACTTACCAGTACCAAACATAACATCTACTAACTGTCCAAAGGCTGCTAGTACTTTTGTTTTAGTAACTTTTACAAAGACTCTAGATTTTTCAGACTCTCTGAACTTAACAGACTTCTGATATAAACCTCTGTAGTTTTCGTATGCACGTAACCAGCGTCTTTCATCTGATTGACGAGCATCTTCGGCTTGTTGAAATCTATCTTTAATAATACTAACAAGATTTGATTGTTCTGCAAGTTCTAAATCTAGAATTTTTCCAGACTCACCTTCCACATCTTCATAAATGTTGTTAGCGTTTAAAAATGTATTTTCGTTTTCTGCCATGTTTAATACCCAAAGGTTGTATCAGAAGGTGCGTATATTTCTTGTTTTAACTCTCGTATCCGATCATATGGGCTTGCTATTCTAGGTCTGCTCATAATCATATAACGTAATGCGTCATATGCGTGATCCGAAGCGTGAGTATCTACATCCTCTGGATTTGTTTTAGATAACGGTATACTTTGTAATTCTCTTATTAAGTTAGGACACGTATTAAATATCTGTAACTTAGGTCTACCGTTCTCTTTAATTTTTAAAAATTCATGTATTTGAATTTTACCTTGTACTCTGTTCTTATCTGCTCTTCTTAACTTGTGTCCTTCTTTCAAAAGAGCTTCACCAACAGTCGGTCCTGTAGATCCTGTCTTAGCCCATGCAGCGCCGTCTAAGACACCTGAAACTGCAAAAGGATCTTCAAGTTCCATATTAGTTATTATACTGCCTAATTCCTCACCTGTCAAGCCTTTTCTGTATAATTCTCGATAAATTATTAAAGTTCCGTCATTAATATCTATAATTCCCCATAAACAACAGCTTTCAGCAGCATATCCGTAGTCAATTCCTTTAACTCTTTCCCATCCAATAGGTAGCTCAAATGGAGGAATTACATGGACTTGCGTATCAAATTCTACAAAAGCAGCTCCTTCTGCAACATCCCAATTACCTTCTAACAACTGTCTACGTTGAATAGGTGGTAAAGACTTAAGCATTTGCTCATAGATGCCGTCTTCCGCAAGATAAGGATTATCAGCTAGTTTTGCGGGAATAAATTTCCTAGTTAATCCATCGTTACCTGTAAAACCTGTGTTGTGTTCTGAAGGTTCTATGTATCTTTTCTTTACCCATTGAGAACCTACACCGCCCGGATTTGCTGTGCAGCGTAGGTATGTTTGTATTTCAGGATCAGTTGTACGAAGTCGGGAAGCTAAATAGTTCCAACTAAACTCTGTAGGTAGGTGGGTTATTTCATCAAAACCAATCCAACTATATGCTTGACCTTGATAACGATATACGTCTGCATCACGTTCAAGGAAGCCAAACTCTACCTTTGCACCACTTGGAAAGTTCCATAGCTTTTCTACTTCTCGGAACTTTGCTCCTTGAAAAGCTAACGGATAAAGTTCACGAGATTTATCTATCATCTCGCGTAACTCTGGCATAGAGCGTCTAAGTATTAGTGCGCGGTGCGCTTTCTTATGTGCATAGCGTAACGGATCAATCAACATTGCATATGATTTACCACCGCCCGCAGCACCGCCATACAAAACATCTTTCTCACCTGCAGCAAGAAAGTCTGTCTGTGGTCCTTCGTTAGGATGAAATAGGACATTTTGTTCTGGCAGTATGTCCTGTACTGCTTTAGGAAGCTCGTCTAGCTCTGAAGGCGAAACAACGCGATCCGTCTTATCGGAAAGCTTATTTATTGTATTGGTTGTGGCTTTGTAAGACTTTCTAGCATTGTTTAGCTTTTCTTCAAGCTTCTTTATGTTTTTCTTTTTACGTGCTATTTTACGATGAACAGCATACTTGGCTTTTTGTGAAGAGGATACGTTGTAACTGCTGCCTGATCCTAATGGTCTGCCTGCTTTTAAACGTGGTGTACCGTCTTTCTTACGGACAAAGTTACCTTCGCTATCTTGCAAGTAACGATCTGGATTGATTTCCCAATCTTTCGCTTCTTTTTCCATACTTCTTATCTACATGTTTTTTAAGACCTGCGCGAGTAATTGATCTTTCTGTCTTATACTCTAACCAATCTACTGCTTCTTGCAAAGATATTTCTTCTTTAACAATCATCTCTTCTACTAAACCAAGTGCTTCTATCTGTTCAGGTATGGGTTTTAGGTATCTAGTTTCTAAATCTAACTCATAACCAAAAGGAATAGTTGAACTGGCTCGTTTAATATAACCGTTTTCTGTGTTCATAGTACTGTGTTACTTTAGTTTTAGTTTTGCTTTAAGTGTTGCGTATAGTTCTGGTTTGGCTCTTTTAATAATAATAGCTGCCATAACAACGACTACACCTAGACCGATGATAAAATCCATAGTTACTCCTCCTCTATAGTTACGTCTGTGTATTCTGTATCTTCAATCACTACTGAATGTTTCTCAGGCAATATAAAAATACCCCCTTGCACATTGTGATCTACCTGTACACGGTCAGTCTTAGCAACACCTACACGATCAAGTATAGTCTGTGCAGCGTGTAGCTTTTGACTAGCTTGTGGAATAGGTTTGTTACTGTCGATCATCTCTACTAACTTAAAGGCAGCTTTAGGTGCGGAACGCGCAAGCACATCTGAGGCTAAGTCGACTACTTCTTCTTTTAATGATTTAAGTACTTGATAGTGATTGCCTGAATAGCCTGCAAGTTCTGCTGCTTTTTTAAAGTCACCTTCGGTAGTGACAAGATTATCTAGGAAAGACTGCTGTTTTTCTGTGAGATTACGATTAGTTTTCTTTTCTGGCATTAAATTCATAATACCTACCATTATAAGGGTACTTTTAAAGTTTGTCAAGTCTTATTTATTTTTTCTTTAGGGCTTGACAAATGCTAAAATAAACTGTATAATGAATGTAATGGTCGGGGGGGTTCAACACCTATAGAACCTAGCTAATTTATTTCCCCTTATAGCGCAAATAACGCTTGTAAAATATACCCACATATTGATCATTTATTATATATGTTTGTTAATATGTTCGCGGCACTGGTTAACACTTGAAAAGTTTGTGAAATGTATAACATTTACATATATGGTGGTGGTACC
>Ga0208793_1001725_pt1 | contig 12134 bp, 6 predicted proteins | sample 17_taG_FD_184092 | JGI IMG/M metagenome (GOLD analysis project Ga0208793, IMG submission 184092) | Marine viral communities from the Subarctic Pacific Ocean - 17_ETSP_OMZ_AT15314 metaG (SPAdes) (version 2) | ecosystem: Environmental > Aquatic > Marine > Oceanic | place: Pacific Ocean | collected...
GGGTCTGGCATTTAGCTGGATAGGGTTTGACGAATTAACTCAGTGGGCCACACCATATGCATGGAATTACATGCGTTCTCGTCTACGGTCCACTGCACCAGACTTGCCTATCTTTATGAGGGCTACAACCAACCCCGGTGGGCGGGGTCATCAGTGGGTCAAAAAAACATTTATTGATCCGGCACCTTATAATAGAGCATTTAATGCGACAGATACAGAAACAGGCGAAGTACTCAAGTACCCAGCAGGACACGCAAAGGCTGGTAAACCTTTATTTAAAAGGCGGTTTATCCCAGCAAGACTATCAGACAATCCTTATTTGGCAGAGTCGGGTGACTACGAAGCAATGCTTTTATCCATGCCAGAACAGCAACGGCGACAGTTACTAGATGGTGACTGGGATATTAAAGAAGGCGCGGCGTTTACAGAATTTAATCGTAGTATTCACGTCGTTGAGCCTTTTGATATCCCTAATAACTGGATTAAGTTTCGTGCTTGTGACTATGGCTATGGTAGTAAATCTGGTGTTGTTTGGTTTGCTGTGGCTCCTGATGAACAACTCATCGTATACAGAGAATTGTACGTCAGTAAAGTTTTAGCAACAGACTTAGCCGATATGATACTGGAGTTAGAGCAAGATGACGGCAGTATTAAATATGGTGTTTTGGATAGCAGTTTGTGGCATAAGCGTGGCGATACTGGTCCTTCTCTTGCGGAGCAAATGATAAGTAGAGGATGCCGTTGGCGACCATCAGACAGAAGTAGAGGAAGTCGTGTAGCCGGTAAGAACGAAATACATAGACGGCTACAGGTAGATGAATTTACTGAGGAACCAAGACTTGTATTCTTTAATAACTGCACAAATATCACATCTCAACTACCAGCCATCCCCTTGGATAAAAAAAATCCAGAGGACATTGACACGCATAGTGAAGACCACTTGTATGACGCTTTAAGATATGGTATAATGTCTAGGCCAAGATTTAGTATATTTGATTTTAACACAGGTCACGGCGCAAGAAATAGTATGCCTGTTGCAGATAGCACCTTTGGGTATTAAGGAACGACTATGAACGAAGATGAAATGATGATCGAAGACGATGCAATTGCATTGGAAGACACAGAAGATTCTGTAACTGTAGATAATGATGTATCAGGTATGATTCCATTTATTATGGAACGCTACCAACGATCTGAAGATTATCGCTATACTGATGAAGAACGGTGGCTACGAGCATATCGTAATTACCGTGGTTTGTATGGGCCGGACGTTCAGTTTACTGAAGCAGAAAAATCTCGCGTATTTATTAAGGTAACTAAAACAAAAACGCTGGCAGCTTATGGGCAGATTGTAGATGTCCTTTTTGCCAATCAGCGTTTTCCTCTATCTGTAGACCCAACAGAACTTCCTGAAGGTGTGGTTGAAGATGTTAGCTTTGATCCACAAGAACCAGAAGAACTGCAAGGAGATACGTCACTATCAAGTCCTTATGGTTTTGCTGGTGATGGTAATGATTTAGAACCCGGCTCTACAGAAAAATCTTTACAGGATAAATTAGGAGTACTACAAAATAAACTAGAGCCTGTACAGGATAAACTTAAAGAAGGTGCAGGTAAAACTCCTACTGCAATTACGTTTAGTCCTGCAATGATTGCAGCTAAAAAGATGCAAAAGAAAATACACGACCAACTAGAAGAGTCGGGAGCATCTAAGCATTTACGTAATGCAGCATTTGAAATGGCTTTGTTTGGCACGGGCGTAATGAAAGGCCCATTTGCTACGGATAAAGAATATCCAAACTGGAATGATGATGGTGAATATGATCCACTGTTTAAAACCGTTCCCCAAGTTGAACATGTATCATGTTGGGATTTTTATCCTGACCCTGATGCGAACAGCATGGATGAAGCGCAGTACGTAATTGAAAGACACAAGATGTCTCGTTCTCAATTGCGAAGTCTTAAAAAGCGACCTTATTTTAGAGATGCTGTAATTGATGAATGTATTGCAATTGGAGAAAACTACACTAAAAAATATTGGGAAGATGATCTTTCTGATTATGCACCAGAGCATGGCATTGATCGTTTTGAAGTTCTTGAATATTGGGGTATGTGTGATGTTGAGATGCTCCTTGACCAAGGAGTAGAAATACCTAAAGAACTACGTGACTTTGATGAGTTGCAAGCAAATATATGGGTATGTAATAATAAACTTATTCGTATGGTGCTTAATCCCTTTAAGCCTAGTAAAATTCCTTATCACGCTTCTCCCTACGAACTAAACCCCTATTCGTTCTTTGGCATTGGCATTGCTGAGAACATGGACGACACACAGACGCTGATGAATGGTTTTATGCGTATGGCTGTAGACAATGCTGTACTATCCGGCAACTTGATTGTAGAAGTAGACGAAACTAATTTGGTGCCGGGTCAAGACCTGTCACTGTATCCGGGCAAAGTATTCCGTCGTCAGGGTGGCGCACCGGGTCAGGCTATTTTTGGTACAAAGTTTCCAAACGTATCACAAGAAAATATGATGTTGTTTGATAAGGCACGTGTACTGGCAGATGAAAGCACCGGCTTCCCATCATTTGCGCATGGACAGACAGGTGTGCAGGGAATAGGCCGTACCGCTTCCGGTATCTCAATGCTTATGGGTGCTGCACAAGGTGGCACTAAAACAGTTATTAAGAATGTAGATGATTATTTGCTGCGTCCATTAGGAGAAGGTTTTTTCCGTTTTAATATGCAGTTTGATTTTGATCCTGAAATCAAAGGTGATCTGGAAGTTAAGGCGCGTGGCACAGAAAGTCTTATGGCTAATGAAGTACGTAGCCAGAGGTTGATGCAGTTTTTGCAGATTGCAAGTAGCCCAGCACTAGCACCTTTTGCTAAGTTCCAGTACGTAATTCGTGAGATTGCAAAGTCTATGGACTTAGACCCTGACAAAGTAACCAACAATATGGATGAAGCCGCACTACAGGCAGAAATTATGAAGGGGTTCCAACAGGAACAGCCGCAACCGGGTCCACAAGGTCCACAGGCAGCAGCTAACCCGTTAGACCCCACAGGTGCAGGTGGCGGCACGATAGGCACTGGACAGGCTCCTGTGCCGGGTGAACAAGGATTTAGTGGAAATGCACAACAACAAGGACCAACTACTCAGCCGACTCAAGCCGTGGGTGGGGAACAACCGCCAGTGGGAAGCGTTCAGTAGTTATATTGATGCGTTGATAGAGCAACAGCACAAGGCTCTAGAACAATCAGACAATAACATCCTCATGCACAGATCACAGGGTGCTATTGCTACATTGCGTAAACTTAAAATGCTTCGGGAAGAGGTAAATAGTGCGTAACTTAGACGAACAAATGAATTTGTTTGAGCGTGTTGATCCGGTAGAAATACCGGACTTGGACACTCCTCCGTTTTCTCCTGAACTTTTGGCAAAGTCGAAAGAGCGCGTAGAAAAAGCACCTCTTGATATTCTTGAGGGTTCTGTCACAGCGCCTGTTGTTGCAGCGGGTGATGCGGTAGATATAGGTGCTATGCTCCCACCGCTTGCTGATGAGCAGATGATGATACCGGGGGCTGTCCAATATAGTGCTATTGAACAATTATTTGAAACGCTATCTAATCAAGGCGTCAGCCGTGAAAGCGCCGTAAAACTTATAAACGAAAATACGCCAATAAATTTAGAAGGCTCTCCTGCAGAGTTTATAGGAGAAATGGCAGGCGTCACAGCGTCAGGAGTAACCAAAGCTGCTACTGGTCTTGCTAAAATTGCATCTAAGTACGGAGATGAAGCAGGTAAATATCTAAGTGAAATTGGGGATGAACTTGGCGACATGTTCCGTGCAGCTACCCCCGGTGGCGATGACTTTGATGGAATGGCTCCTGCAACGGTTAGCACAGGCACTACCATAAAAACCAGCACGGACTTTGAACGCCCTAGTGTATTTAGAATTTTTGGCGGGACACAGGGACGCACGGCCAATACGCGAATTAAAAAAGCAGAAGAAGCGGAAAAGGTAGACTCTGACCCGGAGTATGTATTTAAGGAGTCTAGTGTTTTCCGTGGCGAAGATAAAAAAATTCGTTACGAAATAGCTACAAAAGATGTAGAACTTCTGCCCTATTTTAAGAAGCAGGGTAAAGTAGACGATCATCCTATAATTAAAGACGACAAGGGCAATGTGGTACAAGAGCAAATGTATCAGGTTTTTGAAGACCCGTCTATGAAAAGAAAAATTGTTCTTGCAGATATTATTAAGTTTGATGAACTGTTTAAAGAATACCCCCACCTTAAAGGTATACCGGTTCGTCGCTTAGGCAATGAGGCTACAGAAGACGGCACACGTGCTTTGTACGATCCTTTTGATCGTGTTATCTACACGGCAGACGCAGAAGAAGAAGAGTTTATATCTAGTCTTTTGCACGAAATACAACACGCCGTAGATCATTTTGAGGGTCGTCAGTACGGTGCAAGTCCTACAATGTTTAAGACAGATGCGATGCGGGAAGCAACCTCTAAGTTAGATCAATTAGGGGGTGAGCGAAACAACTTTTTTCATTTCATAACAAATAAAGAGACATCTGAAAACTTTGAAAAGTACACTCCAGATGAATTAGATACGCTGCGATCTAATGAGTTTCAGTTACTCATGTCGTCGGTATATTCTGATAGATATATAAATGATGAAGCATTTGACCACTTCAGAAAAGAATTTGATCCTATCATTGCAAAATTTGCAGATTGGGAAAAAAGAGATTTTCAAAAGTTAGTACAGCTACGTAACGAATACGACATACTAGAAAAACAAGCCAACATTGACGAGAAAGAAGCGTTTCGTAAATACCGTAGCGCAGGTGGCGAAGTAGACGCACGTAACGTACAGATACGTAGATCAAAACCAGAGACACAGTTGAATGTGCTGCCAAGTGAAACGGCAGACATGCCTAAAGACTTAGACTTAGTAGATAAGTTTGGTAAGCCTGTTAGCTTACCGGAAAAGTCTCCGCTTCGTGTATTGTTTGACGAAACCGTAGACACAATGACTGCTGCGGGTGTTACTGCGGACGACGTAGCGGCATGGCGTAAGACAAACGAGACAAGTGAAGAGTTTCGCAAAAGTCTTAAAGGTAGAAGCGAAACACTAAAAGCCCTAGCTGCGGGAGTTAGAGACGGCGTTGTAACGAGAGCGGAATACCGGGAAGCAGCAGACGCAATTCGTCCTATCCGCAATGTGCAAGACGTTCCTCGCCCCGCTACGGCAAAAGAAATTGTTTCGGCTCTGGGGGGCAGAGAAGGTGGAAGGGGCATTTTGGGCCTCAACAGAAACATTCCTGATGGCGCAGAGATTGATGCGCGGCTGGATATCAATGCCTACACAAACTTTGACGTGTGGATTCCGACGCTTAAACATGAAGGTAAAACACTATACTCGCCCAGCGTTTCTCTTAAAGATGTAACATTTATTCAGCCGGATAGTCCTCCTGTTGGCAAGGCACTAAAAGTTGCAACCGGTGCAGAGAAAGCACCATTTGCTGTAATGAAGGGCAAGTACAATCAAATGTCTGATGATGCCGCATTTGAATATGCGCAGCAGATATTTGACAGTGATGAGTGGATACAAGTAGGATATGACCCAACTCGTCGCGGATATTTTTATAATCGTGCAGACGGCGCACCTGTACTGTCAGCGGAAGAAGTAGTACAGATTGGCCATCTAGTATTGGCAAAGAAAGCCCAGAAGGGTAATCCAGAAGATTTTGCATTTAACAAAGGTGGAGTAGTACCTATGAAAGAACAAATGGAAATGTTTGAAGACGGTGGTCTTATGGATGAAGGCGGTACAGTAGACCCTGTGTCTGGCAACGATGTGCCACCCGGCTCCACACAAGAAGAAGTGCGTGATGACATTCCTGCACAGCTTAGTGAAGGAGAGTTTGTATTCCCCGCTGATGTAGTGCGTTACATTGGTCTAGGCAACTTGATGCGTATGCGTCAAGAAGCTAAACTAGGTTTGCGTCTTATGGATGAGATGGGCCAGATGGGCAATAGCGATGAAGCTAGTATGCCGGATGACATGCCTTTTGATATTAATGATCTTGACATGGAAGATGAACCAGAGTATAATGTAGGTGGTTTCGTTCCCGGCACAGCACAGCAACAACAATTTGGTATTACTGGATTTCAACAGGCACCAGTACAAACAATGGGTGCAGCAACACAACCTGTGCAAGCTGCATCTCAACAGTTTGTACCGCAACCAATAACACGACCAGCCCAAGCATACGTACCTGTACAACAAGTACCAACACCTTTGCCTACATTTGGTGAAATTACTGGACCGGGTGTTCCTGAAGTAGATTATGAGTTTGCTACATTCCGTAATGAAGCTGGTCAAGAAATACAGTTGAAGATTAAAAAGGGTAGTCAGGGTGAATTGCTTCCGGGTGAAGTATTACCAGACGGATATAGCTGGGTTGATCCGACTGCAACAGAAACAGAAGAAGTAACAACTACGCCTACTACCGTACAGACAGAACAGGTTCTTTCACAAGAAGACCTTAGAGATAGAGATGATGCAGATGCTGCTAGGCGACAAGCAGACATAGACAGGTATGGTACGGCTGATAATAAAATTGGTTTAATGGATTTTTATGGGCCGGGTAAAGACCTTATTTATGGCGTAAATTACGTAGACGGTTTTGGCATGGGCCTGATGGGCGTAGGTCAAGTTCTAAAAGGCACCGTTGGTGGTGGCAAGTTTCCTGACGGTGCTATGATTATGCTTAAAAATGGTGACGATGAAATTCTTCTTACTGGTGAACAATATACAAGATTCCGTAATGTGGTAAGAGCTGAAGGCACTGATTATTCTGACATATTAGACCTTATGGAAGAAGGTCGTATTGAAAGTGCAAAAGCAAAAGCAGCAAAAGTTAAAAAAGAAGAAAAACGTCAATCTGTTGCAAACATTATTTCAGGTACAGAAGATGATGATGGAGGTTACAAAGGAACAGGAGAGTCTTATGACATATCACAGAAAGGTGCAGGGCTTGAATCTAGTCTAAAAGGTTCTTCAACACCGGGTGGAACGGGTGGTAAAGTACGAGAGGATACAGCAGGTAGTGGCGTAGGTCGTCAAGATTATTCAGGTGGTTTTAGAGAAGATAGTGATGATGACAACCAAACTAGCGGCGGCACACCATCACAAGACTTTTCAGCATCGTCTTCTAGCAATGATTCAAATCCGTTTAGTGGATATAGCATGTACCGTGCGAAAGGTGGTTTAGCCTCTAAACCAAAATCCAAAGCCAAAAAGATGAAGCGTGGTGGATTAGCTTCTAAAAAATAATCCACATATGTTGGCTACCTAATCCCCCACCCCGACAGTGGCTACGGTTGGCCCCGACAATGGAGAAGTAAAATGGCAGAAGCCGAAATCATGGCTGAAGAAATGCAGTCACCTAAGAAAGTAGCGTTTGCAAATCGTAAATACACTAACGAAGAAAAACGCCAGATGGAAGAAGAAGAACTTGAGCAGATGCTCAAAGAACAAAAGGGTGAAGTAGAAGAAACTACTGAAGCCGAAGAAGAACCTGCAGGTGCAGAAGAGAAAACATTTAAGAAGCGTTACTCTGACCTGCGTAGGCATCAACAAAAACAAGCAGAAGAATTTAAGACAGAACTTGCAGAACTAAGATCACAGCTTTCTGCTGCTACACAAAAAGAAATGAAGCTGCCTAAGTCAGATGAAGACATTGAGCAGTGGGCAGCAGACTACCCTGATGTAGCAGCTATCGTTGAAACAATTGCAATGAAAAAGGCACGTGAGCAGTCTAGCGCACTTGAAGAGCGTATGAAAGTGATTGATGAGATGCAAGTATCTGCAACTAAAGAGAAAGCAGAAGCGGCATTGATGCAGATGCACCCTGACTTTGATGAGATTAGGGATAGCGACAGTTTTCACGAGTGGGCAGAAGAACAGCCTAAGTGGGTGCAGGATGCGCTTTATGAAAACGACAACGACGCACGTTCTGCTGCTAGGGCGATTGACCTCTACAAAGCTGATATGGGTATTAGCAAGAAGAAACCCAAGTCAGACAAAGACGCAGCCAAATCTGTCGCTACAAAAAATAGTCGCAGTAAGCCGCAAGAAAACGAAGCCTCCTCATACTTGAAAGAGTCGGAAGTACAGAAGATGTCACCGCAAGAGTACGAGGCTAAGTCCGACGAAATTATGGAAGCTATCCGTTCTGGAAAGTTTATCTATGATATTTCTGGTTCAGCCAGATAAAAAAAGTGTTGACAAGTAGTTATTTTTTAGTATAACTATAGTCATCAAAGGTGTAAGCAGGTTCGCTACTTGCTTACATCTAATCCGCAAACACTTCAGTCTTATGGATTACCTGACGAGCATGGCCCGTTGACAAACTGGGCGGCCACCTAGTTTAAGATACGCACCCATAGTGAATCAGCCTCTGATTAGTCTGGTGAGTTTGCATCTGTAAAATGCTAATTTAGGAGAAACATCATGGCATTCACTACCGCTGCCGGGTATGGTAACCTTCCTAACGGTAATTTTTCGCCCGTCATTTACAGCAAACAGGTGCAACTTGCTTTCCGCAAGGCCGCTGTTTGTGAAGCAATCACAAACTCCGATTACTTCGGTGAGATTGCTCAAATGGGTGATTCCGTTAAGGTCATCAAAGAACCCGAAATCACAGTTAAGGCTTACGCCCGTGGTACAACCATCACGCCGCAAGACCTTGACGACGAAGACTTCAGCCTGACAATCGACAAAGCTAACTACTTTGCGTTCAAGGTTGATGACATTGAAGAGGCACACAGCCACGTTAACTTCCAGTCTCTGGCAAGTGACCGTGCTGCTTACCGCCTTGCTGACCAGTTTGACCAAGACGTTCTTGGCTACTTGTCAGGCTTTAAGCAGTCTGCTCTGCATGCAAATGCAGACACCGCAAACGACGTAACAAACGGCTCCGTAGCTGTTTCTACTGCCGGTTCGGACGAACTGCTTGCAAGCATGAAGCTGGACGGCAGCGACTTTAACGCCGGTTCTGGTGGCAACTCGATTGCCCTGACGCCACGTAGCGGCAACTCTGCAGCACCTACTGCTGCTGGTAACGCTAACCCGCTGTCAGTTATTGCCCGTATGGGTCGTAAACTTGACCAGCAGAATGTAGACACGCAAGGCCGCTGGCTCGTAGTTGACCCAGTCTTTGCTGAACTTCTGAAGGATGAGGACTCACGTTTGTTCAACGCTGACTTCGGTGGTAATGGTCTGCAAAACGGTCAGATGGCAGGAACCATTCATGGTTTCACCATTCACGTCTCTAACAACCTTCCATCGGCTGGTTCTGGTCCTGCTACTGAAGCAGACACCAACTCAACCAACTACGGTGTGATTGTTGCTGGTCATTCTTCTGCTGTTGCTACTGCAGAGCAGATTAACAAGACCGAAACCTACCGCGACCCGGACAGCTTCGCTGATATTGTCCGTGGCATGCATTTGTATGGCCGCAAGATTCTTCGTCCTGAAGCACTTGTCAACGCCATCTACAACGTCCGTTAAAGGGAGATTAGAAAATGGCTACAATTACTGCTACTCTTGCTCCTGCTATGGGTAATTCCCAGCGTGGACGCAATCCGTACATGGTTGAGCAGGTCGTTGACCTTACTGCTAACAGCATCAATCCAAACGGTGACGTAGTACAGTGTATCACTGTTCCTGCGAACACCAAGATTATCGCTGCTGGTTTTCAGGTAACGAAAAGCGCAACTCAGAATACGGGTACTGATGCTACTGCCATCCTTGGTACTGGCGCAGATGACAACGAGTACGTAACAGCGTTTGACATTGACGGTGCTGCTGACGGTGCTTATGCACCTAGCGTAACTGTCTCTGCTGACCTTGTTATCGGTACTGCTGACACTCTGGACCTCACCCTTGCTGGTGGTGGCGCATCCTTTACTGCTGGTGAAATTCGTGTTTTCGCCGTAATGATGGATGTAAGCGCACTTGGCGAAATGGAAGCTGCTGAAGTTTCCCGTGACCAAGCCTAATTAAACGAGGGGGCTGGGCAACTGGCCCTCTCTTTTTACCTTTAAGGATTTTAGATGGCATACACCTACCTTGACATTACGAATGAAGTACTGGCTCGTTTTAATGAAGTATCATTGACGAGTTCTAACTTTACTGCATCTCGTGGATTTCAAACACAGTGTAAAAATGCTGTGAACGATGCCATCAATTACATTTTCCAACGAGAGTTCGGGTGGTCATTTAGCCACGAACTTCAAACTGAAACTCTTGTAGCTGGCACCACACGCTACTCAATAGGTGCTTCTATATATAACGTAGACTACGAAACCTTCCGTATCTCTAAGGATGACTCTCTTGGTGTGGCTGGTACAACGCTGCGCATCATGGACTATAACCAGTATGTCGATACGCAAATCGACCAAGAGAGTACATCAGATGTAGGCGCAGTGCCGCTGTACGTATTCCGTACACCAGACAACAACTATGGCCTGTACCCATACCCAGATAAAGCATACACACTCAAGTATGACGCATATGTAAGGCCGACTGCACTGTCTGCTGCTACAGATGCACCCACAATTCCTGAACAGTTTCGTCAGGTAATTGTAGATGGTGCCACTGCATACGGCTATCAGTATCGTGGTGAGGCACAACAATACGGCATTAACTTTGCTAGGTTTGAAGAAGGTATTAAACATATGCAGAGTTTGTTTATTAACAGGAACTATAGCTACGTGCGTTCTACGTACATTCCGCAATCACAACGGTACGGTACTTCAGTATTTCCGACAGGGGGCTAACACATGGCTGATGAAGCGCAACTCAGTCCGTATGTGTTTGCCTGTGAAGGTGGCCTTGTCCTTGACCAGCCAACCTTTTCTATGCAACCCGGCATGGCTCTTGAACTAGAAAACTTTGAGCCTGATGTTCGGGGTGGCTACAGACGGATTAATGGCCACACTAAATGGAACAGCAACATTGTTCCGCAGACATCATCTTCCACTGAAAAAGTATTGATGTCGGCATTCTTCGACGGTAACAATAAAGTTATTGCTGCACGTGGGGAGAAAGTATTTGAGGCAGCTAGTGGTAGCGGTTCATGGTCAGAGATTGATACAGGTCGTAGCAGCGCAGGTAAGTACACACACCATCGTTATAACTTAGGTGGCACAGAGTTTATTGTTTGGGCAGACGGTGCCAATCACGCTACCAAGTATGATGGCACTACGGTAACAGACCTTAATGCCACAGGCGCACCGGCCAACCCAAAGTTTGTGACAGGTTTTAAGGACGCACTATTCTTTGCAGGGCATAGTGCTAATCCAGAAGAGATTATTTTTACTGCACCCTTTACCGACAGCGACTTTAGTACAGCTAATGGTGCAGGTAGTGTTCGTATTGACAGCCAAGTAACAGCACTGTTTCCGTTTCGTAATGAACTGATTATTTTTGGCGAAGAACGTATATACAGACTGACAGGTAACACAGTTGCAGATTTTGTACTCCAACCAATTACAAGAGATATCGGATGCCTTAACGGCTTTACTGTCCAAGAACTTGCCGGTGACATCATATTCCTTGGGCGAGATGGTCTTCGCACCGTTGCAGGTACAGAAAAAATTAATGATGTTGAACTGGGAACTATATCAGGCAATGTCAAAGAACTGTTTGATGATACTGACGTAGACGAGTTTGAGAGTACAGTCATACCGGGCAAGACACAGTATCGTCTATTCAAGTCTGTAGCAGGTTCTGTTGAAAGTACAATCACAGGTGTAATTGCAGTCCGTAAACAACAAGGCTTTGAGTTCTCTACAGTTAAAGGTATTAAGCCATCTTCAACTGACTCGTTTACGGCACAGGGTGAAACATTCGTATTGCACGGTGGCTATGACGGGTACGTATATAGGCAAGAGTCTGGCAACACATTTGACGGTACAAACATTATAGGACGCTATCGTTCACCTGACATGACAATGGGTGATGCTGGTATACGTAAGAACTTCCAGCGTGTAATCATTAACTACTCACCTACGGGTGCTATTAACTCTGATTTGTTTTTG
>Ga0208793_1001728_pt1 | contig 12119 bp, 20 predicted proteins | sample 17_taG_FD_184092 | JGI IMG/M metagenome (GOLD analysis project Ga0208793, IMG submission 184092) | Marine viral communities from the Subarctic Pacific Ocean - 17_ETSP_OMZ_AT15314 metaG (SPAdes) (version 2) | ecosystem: Environmental > Aquatic > Marine > Oceanic | place: Pacific Ocean | collected...
CCATATATTATTTATAGAGAAAACTAAGGTTTGTTTCTTATTTCAATATTAATTAATTGTTATATAATTGTTAATAAGTAAGACAAAAAAAGCTAGTTTTTACACCAGCTTTTATTAATTATCTATCAGGATACCAATCATCATAGGCATCATGCTTGTATTTCTTAGGCTGCTTGAGCCAATTCTTTATCCAAAGTTTTAACTTCTTTAGCATCTTTCTTTTGTATCTTTGTTAAAATTCTAGCCATTTCATCATCTGCTAGTTTTATTGTAGCTTCATTTGCTTTCATCCTAACTTCTAACTTAACCTTATTAACATATTTAGTTAGAGTTTCATTTTCTCCAGCAATAGCATCCATTTGATCTATTATAATACCTTCCTTATTTTGTAAGGCTTGCTTCTTCTTTTCTTCTGCATTTACTGCTACGGATAAAGCAGGATCGGCCGTATAATTTGGATCTTTAGATTTTAATTCATCTTCAGCTTTTGAAATATCATTTTGTTCAATATCCATTTTTTGAATTTGAACTTTTATTTTAAATAATTGATCACCTAGCTTTCTAAGTTTTCTTTTCTTTCCTGGATTAATAAAGATACCTTTTATAAATGAAAACAAACCTTCATTTAAAATATCATTAAGATCATCATAGCTTACACTGCCTTCTAAAAGATCATATGATTCTTTTACAAGTTGCTGATTATTAAATTCTTGAAACGTAGGTATATTTTTCATAGTTATTTAAGATCTGTTAATTTGTTTGTTGATCTTTTTATGATTAAGTCATCAGCCTTTAACATAACTGCTAAGGCTCTACCAAAATCTTTTTTAGCTAGATCTGTTGAATGTAGATAACTCCATTCTTTTGCTTCTTTATTTGCCCAATCATTTCTCCAAATATTAGCCAGTGCCATAAACATACGAGCACCGTCTTTAATTTTAGAAAGTTCTTTTTTAATTTTGCCTCTGTTCTTATAAGCCCATTTTTTAAAATCTAAATATGCAAATTCATTAGGAGTATCCTGAAACATAGGTCTTCCTTCATTAAGTGGTTTAATATATTTCATAGTGTATCTATTAATATGCATAAGATAAAAGCAAAAATTAAATATGGTGCCATTAACTTAACTTTTGGAATAATGCTGGATATTCTTTTTCAAAATTCTCACCATAAGTATCTTGCCATATTCTAGCAATTTCTCTTTTATCTTTAATCTTTCTTTGTTTAATAATTTTAGCAACTGCTGGGTATTGAGAACTGAAATTCTCACCATACGTCTTTTTCCACATTGCTTCTATATCTTCTTCTAAATGATGTTCATGTCTGTGTTTGCCATCTGAATCTTTAGTTCCGTCTTGAGCAGATGATAATTCATTAACTCTTGAATTATATGTTTCTTCGGTTAAACCTACAATCTCAGAACCGTATAATTCTAAACCATTAGTAAGTTCATATTTAAAAGTACCAGCAAATCCTTTAGTTCTTTTTTTAATAACTCCAGATTCAATGTTTTTAGATTTTGACATTGCATCAGCAAATTTACCAACTCCACCTTTATGATCTAATTGATAATCAACCCTCTGCCCTTTCTTATAAGGTTTTGCGGCTTCATCTAATTCCAATGATTCTAAAACTTTACTATTCTTTTCAATGTATGATAAAAGAGCAGGTGTTTGTTTAATCATAATACCTTTAAATGTTGGCTTATCAAAATATTGTGGACCTTGCGATGATCTACTTGAATACTTATTCTTTAGTGAAAAATGATCAGCGAATACTCCTCCTGGTAAATTGTAAATAATAGTTCCTTTAGGAAGGGTTACATTTGAAAAACTTCCGATAGTGGCACCTTTAGCATCTTTCTTTAATTCATATTTTCTATCTTCTAACGATGTAGTAAAACCAGCCATTGTACCAGATACTGGTGATGTTCTTAATTCATTAACTGATTCTTGAACAAATACAATAAAAGATTCTCCTGCTGAATTAGGATCTTCTAATTCTTTAAACTCTACATTGTGTTGGTTTAATATTTTTTTAACCTCATCCCATTGATGTGATACATATGAATAAAGAATAACTGTATTTTCATCGTTAGGATTAACACCAGCCTTTTTCCAAATCTTTTTCGTATCAGCATCAGCATCATCAAGCCAATTAATTTCAGAACCTTTTCTTTTTAAATCTTTAATTGCTTTATTAGCATCGGGTGCTTTAGCTTCATACATCATATCAGGATGGAATTCCTTTTTCTTTTTCTTTTTCTTTCCATCAGATACTTCTTTAATCATTCCTCCATGATCAAATTGAGCTTTGTTAACAGTAAAGGTTCTACCGTCTTCTCCTTTAAGTTTAAGAACATATCCATTATTATCTAAAACTTCCACTTGACCACCCATGTATAAAATCTTAGAACCTTTTTTAATTTTCTTAAAATCTTTAAGGTCTATTTTTTTCATATAGTCCTTAGTGAACTTTTCAAATAACTTAATATATTTCATCTTTACTTATTTTGTTTAATAAAATCCTTTACCTCATCAATATCCGATTTAATCTTATCTAAATCAGCTTGTGCTTCTTCTAACTCTTCTTCCTTTTCTTCTAACTGTTCTTTAGCCATCTCAGCCATATCTTCATCACCGTCGGTAATGTCATTTTTTAAATCAGCAATATCAGATCTGATATCTTTCAGCTCATCAGACTTTTCAGAATAGTCATCTTGGAGTTGTTTTAATTCAGCTTGTGCTTCTTTCATCTCATCAGATCCACCATCATCAGATCCACCTTTTAGTTGATCTTCTTTTGCCTTAACCTTTTTATACATAGGGTTATCAGTATCTCCTAAGATTGTCTTAACAGTAACTTCTCTACCAGATTTAGGATTTTTAATTTTAGTGTTATAAAATTTTTCTAAGTCGGATTCTAATATAAATTGTTCAAATAATTTAATATGTTTCATTATGCCATTTTTTTTATTTCAGCTTTAATATCATTATGAAATTGTTTCATAAAGTCTTTACCTTCTTGTGAATTAACACCATCATCAGTTATCCAATCGATTGCATTACCTAAGCCTGAGAAAGGAGTATGATAATTTACATCAGTTGCAGAATCATGTAACTTCTGAAGAGTTTTTAATGGAGTTTTATGATTTACCTTTAAAGCATACTTCATCATTCCATCATAATCAAAATCATTTGACCACATGTCTCCAGGTTTAAATTTCTTAGCTTCATTTACTTCAGCAGATTCTTTAATTCCTAAATACTTTGCAGCAGCATCTTTTAATTCTTCATAAGTGTATTTGTTGGTTAACGCATCATCTAAGATAGTTCCTCCTTTTCTACCAACAGCATACATTGATACATGATCAAATCCTATCCAAGGTCCAACAAATTGATCAGTTGCTTTTAAACCAAGATCAACTGATAGCGTCCATGATAATGATCTTCTTCCTAAGAATTGATCATTAATACCTAATTTACCAGCTTTAATATAACCTGATGCATTTACTGCTTCGTTTACTTTTTCATCTAAACTTTCGTTTAAATCTAAATTTTTAATATATTTCATTTTTTTATTTTTGTTTTCTTTTTGATATTCTTAATTCTTTCTTGTGGTAAGGCAGAATAATCATCCCAGTAACAAAAAATAAACTGAGATGATTCTTTCTTTCCTTTAATTACTTCTTTAGCCATCCTCTGAAAAGATCCCAGTTTCTAGTTAAGAATACACCGAATGCAATTCCAGCATATATCTTGTAACCAAACACCCAAAGACCTGCACCCAGACCTAATGATAATAAAGCAGAGAAACCTTTTGAGTCAATCCAACTTACTACTTTTCCAAATAATTCTTTTGCTTTTTCCATTACTTAATTTATTTATTTTTGTTTAATATAAAATAGTTATTTCCCCTAATGCAGCATCTGTGCCAGCATCTATAATTTGTTTAAAGTTAAAAGGAAATACTGTACCTGCGGTAAATCCGCCTATGATAACATTAACATCATCCATCCCAACAAATTCAATTGTCTTTGGAGTACCTTGAACTCCTGTAGAAGTTTTAACTGCTCTAGGATATCTATTATTAGGTGCGGTTACTAATGGATTAGCTATATCTAAAGTTACAACAGTTAATGTACCTGTACCTCCTGTTGTATTTTCTTCAGTTAATGTAATAACATTCCCAACAACATGGCCTACACCGCCATTTAAAAGTCTTACTGAATTTACATCTATACCACCTGTAACATTTTCTTCTGTTAAAATTAATGATAAATCTGACATAAAGGTATGTCCTGTAAATGCAGCCTCTAAGTCAGCTTTAGTTATTGTTACTACTTCTCCTACTTTATAATCAGATCCACCTGCAGCAACAGTAACACTACTAACTGAACCGCCAGTAATATTTACTATAAATGTTCCAGCAACTCCTGCTGTAGTAGTTCCAAGCACTGCCGTAGTTGATCCTGAAACAGGTTGCCCAGTAGCAGTAAGCCTTACATATGTGTATGGATCAGGGCTTTGTTGGTCAAATGCAAGTCTTAAACTATTTTGATAATCATCAAACTTAGCAGTATTTTTAACAGATGAATCTACTCTAAGTATACCTTCAGCTTCCACGATATTTGCTATACAAGAAAATCCTTGACCATCTCCGTCAGTTCCACTCTGTACTAATACTTTATTTACACCTAATGAATAACCACTTCCTGTAACAACAGTTCCAAAAGTAGATATTGATCCTTTTGCTGGGTTTCTTGCTATTTCCCAGCTTCTGTCTTGGCTGTTTGTAGCTATTCCTAAGTCAGTACCAAATGCCCAATCACTGGCACCGGCCCCACCTGTTTTTGCTAGTCCGTATGATAAATTCATAATTTAAATATTGTTTTTCTTTATTTATTCAACTAAGCTGAGTTCTTTTTGAACTTGTGTTGAATGTTTACAAGTTCCTCTGAATTTGCCGGCTGGGCAATTACATGAGAACTGTCCGTTTCTATTTGTTACAGTATATTTATCGCCTCTTGATCCAGTAATTTGATATTCTTCTTTTTTGATATTTGCATAAGGATTAGTAACCTCTACATCATCAAATGATATATGATCATCAACTGGAATCCATCCTGGGAATAAGTATTTTTGTCCACCTATTGTTGAGAATGCAATTCCCATATGAGATTCTACTTTAATTTTCTTTTTCATATCTTATTAATATCTAATTCTCTAACATTCATTGATGCAAACGGTGTACAGTGTACTTTCTCTACTTCACATCGTTGTGCAGGATATTTTACTTGTTCTCTTTTAGCAATCATCTTAGCTTTAGATACAGCATGCTTATCATTTTCAGCATCTATATAAATTGTCATTGTTACAGTATATCTCATTCTTATTTTTTAGTTGTTGGCATTAACCACATTCCATCTTTTAATATAACTTCCATTAATCCAGGTATAGTTCTTAAAAGGTTTAAACTCTTAAGAGTATCATGTTTAAACATTTTAGTAACTTCTTCTCTAATTCTTTCTTGAGAAACTACATCTTCTAATTTTCTTAATAAACCTGGCTCTTGCATACATTCCCATAATTCATCATCAAATGTAAAACCTTTAGTTATGGAAAATCTTAAACCTCTTATCATTCTTAAAGGATCATCCATTAAAGTTTTCATTGGAGGTAATGGAGTTCTTAAGATCCTATCATGTAAATCTTGTTGACCATTACACATATCGATGATTAAATTATTATCATCTTTACATAAACAATTAACAGTAAAATCTCTTCGGAATATATCATCTTCTAAAGTACCTAATTCTAATATAGGTTTTCTTGTTCCAGGTATAACTCCTACTTCTTTCCTAGCCATAACAAAGTCAGCAACTAAACCTTCATGTTGATGCCCTTTAGGAAACATAGCTCTTACAGTAAAACAATCTTTAGTTTTTAAGAATATTTTGAATCCTTCAGATTCAAGGATAGATAACATTTTGTTCCACCCTTCTTCTACTGTCATATCAGTATTATCTAATACAAAAGTAAAGTCGATGTCTTTTGTATGAACGTTTAAGATTTCGTCCCTTACACAACCACCGACTTCAAATATTTTATGTTCCATTTTCCGTTATTTAATTATATTATAAATATAATACAATTTCTTGGGAATTGAACTATAAATTCACGTTATTTTAGAAAGTTATTAACAATTCTGAAACAAAGTTTAATTATATTGCTAAACCTAATCTTTTTCTTTCAGCAATCTTTTCTGCTAAACCAATACACAGTTCTTTAAATTTATCTTCTGATTCAAAAGGTTTAACTGATTCTGCTTTTAATAGATCTCCTTTTAAATTTTTAATCATTAAAGCTTCTCCTGAAAGCTCTACTATAAAATTACCTACCGTCTTTTTCATATTATGCGTTTATTAATTGTTTACTTTCTTTCCATGTTTTAATCAATTGTACTGCATGGGCTTCAGTACAGCCAAGTTTACTTGCAATAAACTCAGAAAATTCTATATTAAAGGTTTTGTAACCCTTAATATATTGTTTGAAATAAAATTGTATTTTGTTATTCATATAGTATAAATATAAACTATTTAATTGAGAACTGAACTATAAACTCTTGTTTTTTAATATCCCATAATTGCAGCAAAAACTAAAAGGAGAATACCCCCACCTCCTAAAACTTTCCAATACCATTTTTCAACCCAATCATCTTCATAAACAATTAAATGAAATAAAAAGCTTAATCCTATAATAAATAGGCATGCAAACATTTCCATTATTGTTCCCATTAATAAGCAATTTTACATTTAACAGCTTCTGCTCCATTTAATACATTTACCAATGTTTCCTTTAATTCTTCAAAGGTTGGCTTATCTTTAAATTGCATTTGGAATGTTTCACTACCTGCTGTGAATTCCATTCTTCCTGTTGTAGTTGACTTACTTGCCCTACCTAACCAAGGATTTCTTGCTGGTCTAAATACTGTAATTCCGTACCATTGACCTCCTGTTACTTGTACTAATATACCTTCAACAGAGGTGGTACTTTTAATTGGTTTTTCTTTAACAATTTTAATCATTTTTTTATTATTGGTTAAACTTCTAATACTAATTGATTGTCTATATGTACATCAAAAGGTAAATAAGATTCTAATAGTTTATTATCTTCATCTTTGTATTTCAGTACAGCAACTTCTTTAGCTTTAGCTTCTACTTCTATATCTACGGCATGGCCATAGTCATTAATTTTTTCATATACAAAATCAGCATGTGCCTGAGCTTTACAACCTGGATCCTCGAATGTTCTTCGGCATGATGAGTAATGAAACAAAGGTTTTACATTATGATGGTGCCATGTAGTCATTGCCAATTCAAATGCTTCTTGTTCTGATAAACCTCCTGACTGAAATCTATGATGGTGAAAATCAAAAGTAATAGGTACTTGTACTTCTGAAAAGATACCGTCATATAGATCTTTTACCGAATACATGCTTGCTTTGTCATCATTCTCTACAACCAATCTGGCTTGAGCTGATTTTGAAAGTCTTTTGTAATTATCCGACCACCTTTGTAAAGTAGCCTTCTTATCTCCATAAACACCATTGCAATGAATATTAATAGGATAATAATTAGATTGCTCCAATCCCATAATATCCATAATCTCTGCTGTTTGATTAAGTTCTTTGATTGTTTTTGTTACAAGTGCTGGATTAGGTGATCCTAGTACATTGAAAGGTCCTGGATGAAAACTGAGTCGTTGTCCGTATTTTTTAGAAAGATTACCAGCTCCTTTAAGTAATGTAGATATTTTTTGGTAGTCAGGTAGATCTTTAAGCTCATACTCTGACATCCAAGGAAACATGTTTGATGACATGCGATAAACCTTAAATCCATTCTTTTCATTCCATTTAATAATCTCAACAAGATCTCTGATGTTTTGTAATGCAAGATTACTTACATGAGATAATCCGTTAGATTCAAAGGTTGCTTTTCTGCATGTTCGATTAACGGTGATAGGTATTTGTCGTAAATTTAGATTGATACAGCAATAACCTAGTTGAGTGTTTGGATTCATATGTTTGTATTTAATTTAAATATAACAAACAATATAGGTTTCTGAAAGTAAATTAATTTAAAATTCAAAAAGTCCTGGTCTTTTACTATCAGATTTTATAGCTCTTAAATATATCCATGTACATAATATATTATGCTCTTCAAAGAATTTGCTAGGATATGATGTACCACCGGCAAATTTTTGAAATTTAGCCTTAGTATTAATCATATTAGCATGAGATTTTTTTGTCCAATACCAAAAACTATTTTCATTCCAAAAGCTTTTATGCCTAGGATCTTGAAATGCACCACGACCATCAGTTGAAGGTACCTCAATAAATGCCCATGCCTTATCATCTAATACCCTATATAATTCTTCCATTACAAATTGTTGATCTTCAACTAATTGTAAGGTATGCATTGCTTTAACTACACCAACTGAATTATCTTTTAAAGGCCACGGTTTTGCTATATCAAAATCTACTGATGATAGATTAATTATTTTAAGATTCTTTTTCTCTGCATCTAACCTAGCTAACTTTTCTTGCCATTCTATCTGAAATTTTTTGGTTCCTGTCTGTATTGCTGCATTTCTTTCTAACCATGTATTTTCTCCATGAACTCTGTAAATGTATAAACATTTTTTAATCAAATGAAAATCAGTAATCATATAAGTTCTCATAAATAATTCCTGGTCATCTAAAATAGAAAGCTCAGGATTATGTCCGCCTAATTCTTTATATACATCTGTTCTCCAACATCTAATATGATCTGGCCCAAACCCTATAGTAGATACAGCACCTGCATCTGCCTCAAATGCACCGTTACTCCAATATTTTTTGCCTCTCCACTCTACTTCATAAGGTGTAGTCCATCCAAATGCTGGATTAAAAGGAATGCTTTCTTTTTGGCCTACAATAACACAATGACTAAATACAAAGCCAACATTAGGATTTTTAATAAATGCCTTTGATACTTCTTCTAAGCAATTAGGAAGGATTAAGTCATCATGATCTACTTCAAGCAAAGCATCACCCTTTCCTAATGCGAATGCTTTACTTTTTAAATATCCTACATTAGTACTATTATCATGCTTTTCTCTATCTTCATAAATACTTACTCTATCATCATTCCTTATTTCTTTTGATAAGTCTTTAACCTCAGCATTGCCATTTAAATAAAGAACCCATTCCCAGTCAGAATAAGTTTGAATTTTTATACTTTCATATAATTCATGAATGTACTTTAATTTATGAGTTGGTGTGATTATACTTAATTTCATATCCTATTGTTGTATATCAAAGAAAAACATATGAAATAGTCTTGAATCATGTAAATGTTTTCCAAAATATTGAGAAGCTGCATGAATTAGTTTAGCATCCCATATTGCTAATCTATTAAATTTATTTCCTATTCTATCAATCTCTTCCCATTTTGTACCATCTAAAAAATCATCATGTACATTACCTATGTATTTAGCTTCTATTTCTTTACCGTCTTCTTCTGACATAACACCGTGTTCTCCAATGATAGGTTGTTTATCTAACCATTTTAAAGATTTATGTCTATAGAATGAGGTTCCTGTTTCAGGTGGTGCATCAGGCGTTAAAAACACTACAGCAGCATGGCTTTGGCCATCATAATGATAAACAATAGGATCCGCAGGTGTACAGTGTTGAAATACACCACAGTGAGCATGGTGTTCTGACCAGTTAATAATTTTTTTACCTAATAACTTTTCTAACTTTTCTTTAGTTCCATCTAAAATAAATTGTACCTCTGTTCTTTTTCCTTTATGATATTGGCTATGGTTATAATCAAGAGTTAATGCCATTTTTCTTACTTCATTAGGATAAGCATAAAAATCATCAACTGCCATTAAAGTTGGAACTTTATCATTTATTTTATTAAATTTAGAATTTAATGAAACCCTATGCTTAGATAAATCAATTTCCTTAAAATCAAGCCAATTACCATCAAGCATAACTTGCACCATAATTTTAGGCTTGTCAGTTTTAAACTTTAATTGAAAACCACAAGAATTTAGATCACTATTGTCATAATATTTTGCAACATCAAGTCTAGGTATTCTTCCTACAAAAGCTGATTCTAAATCTTTAATTCTTATAAATTCTATTAGTTTTTTATCTTCTTTTGCTACCCACCCTGTGATTAAAAAATTATCTTGAGAATGGCTCCTGATGTTATCTATAAAACCGTAAAGTTTTGATGATAGTGATTTATGTCTGTTTTGCATTATAATGTATTTTATTATTATATGATATTTTTAAGATTTGTTTTAAATCCACTTGTTCTTTTTAAAGTACCACCACATTCCACCTATTGTGAACACTGAAAGCGCTGTAAATACCCAAAAACCATTATCATCAGATATTAAAGGTACATCGTCAAAATTCATACCCCAAAGACCAGTATAAAATGAAAGTGGCAAAAATATAGTCGACCAAATGGTTAAAAGATTTAATCTTCGGTTCATTAATTGGTTGCTTCTTTTATCTAACATTGCTTCTAATATTAAATGAATCTCAAGAAGTTCCAATTCATTTTTCTTTAAAAGATTTTTCTTTAACAGATAAAAATCATCCGTGTTTATATCTTTACCATTAAAGATTAAATCTTCAAAGATTTCTAATTCTTTTTTGAGTTGTTTGTCCATAAGTCTAATGTCCACAGTAAAGATTCAATGAAATATAAGATACCTACAAGACCCATGCCATAATGAGTCCAGGTTCCTTGGTGACCATAAGTAAAGTCTTGATAAATTGAAGGTATAGCAGATCCCATTATTGCTATACTAAAAATCAATCTTACATACTTATTTTCTAAAAACTTCTTTATAGATCCCATACTGATTTTCTTTTTCTTTTTGCAAGTTTAAGCCTAATTAAAAATATTAGTTTCTTTAACATATTATTTATTCTCTGCTTTCCATTCCTCGCCAAAATGACCAATATTAGCTCTATGTTCATCTGAAGGATCATACTTTCTTGTAACATAATAAGCTAAAATAGTTCCTGGCTCTAACGCTTTATATCCATGATATATTCCTGGTGGTATTTCTAACACCTGTGGATTCTTATCAGAAAGATATTTAAATTCACACCCATCTTTTTCTGTAGCCCAACCTACTTTTAAACTACCCTTAAGACAAATCCAATAATCTGTTTGCTTTTCGTGTTTATGCCAAGCTACAATATGATCTGTTGAATTTATATAAGATACATTAATTTGACCTTGTCCTGCAATAGGAAATACATCTAATAATCTTTGTGCTCTGTCGTCTTCGTGGTAATTCATGCTATTTAATTTTATTAATTAATTCTTTTGCTTGTATAATATTATCCTCAATAGAACAATAAGTCCATGACCCATACCTTCCTATAGAATATATTCCTTTTTTATTAAAATCATTACAAAATGTTTTATAAGATTTTTCACTTTCTGTTGTTATATGAACATAAGCAGGATTCATAATAATAAATTGATGATCTACTAAATTGTGATCTGTTATTATACCTGCTTTATTAAGATCTTTTAAAATTTGATCTAACAATATTTCTTCTTCTATCTTTTCATTACTCTTTGCACCAACTTCTACATATAAGCTTAACTTATCTGTACCTAAGATGTTATTATAAAAACCTATACGATAAAATATTTCACTACCAGGAAAATATCTCCAGTGAGTTTTTATATCTGTACCCTTATCAAAACCTAAATTAAATACTGCTACTTTGTTTGATGATAATTCTGAAGTAGAATTATCTGAAACCATAGGTAATATTTTATTGAATGGCATTGTACTAATTAAAGTATTATAATGAACTTCTCCTTTATCTGTATAAACTATTTTTTTATCAGAGTCAATTTTATTAGCTTTAGAATTTAGCCATATTTTATTTTCATCTACTCGTTTTAATATAGATTTAATAAATTCAAAACTACCGTCTACTGGATAAATGAATGTTCCATTATAAGATTCATAGTCATTAGGAACTGTTATCTTTTCCATAAGTTCATTAAACTTAATTGGCTTTGG
>Ga0208793_1001732_pt1 | contig 12098 bp, 2 predicted proteins | sample 17_taG_FD_184092 | JGI IMG/M metagenome (GOLD analysis project Ga0208793, IMG submission 184092) | Marine viral communities from the Subarctic Pacific Ocean - 17_ETSP_OMZ_AT15314 metaG (SPAdes) (version 2) | ecosystem: Environmental > Aquatic > Marine > Oceanic | place: Pacific Ocean | collected...
AAATCATTAACTAATGCTGTAGCTATTTTTACTTTATTATCTTCAATTGTAACAGTATCAACTGTGCCTACAGATTCAACTTTAAGTAGGTTATTATATGTACTAATATCAGTTTGAGTTGCACCATCACCTTGTACTGTAAATGCAGGCTGTGTATTAGCAATAGTTATTGTTGTACTATCAAATGTTATGCCAACATTAGTTCCTGCAACCAGTGTTTTAAAACTTAAATTATTAGATGTTTCACCAGCAAATATCTCAACACCGTTGCCTGCATTACTTGCAGTAGTTTGGTCAAGTGTTGCAACTTCACTATTAATTAAATTTAAATTGCTATTTACTTTTACAAACGCCTCACGCAGATCATCACCTGTTCCGTCATTTGCTGAATTACCAATATTAATTAAACTTAAATCTGCCATGTTATATTCCTCTTATAATATTTAGCTCTTCTTAAAAGTTACGTTGGTCATTACAATTGGTTTTGAACGTTGAAATGGCATATAAGCAATTCTATTATTTCCACCTTGAATACTATCTTGGTCGTCAAAATCGTCTGTAGCGCCTTCGTATAATAACCCTGGTGTACTTTTGTCAATCATCCACTGCTTTAATTCAGCAGGAGTCATCCATGGATACAATTCAAGTACACATGCTAACATACCGCACACACTTGGCGATGCCATTGATGTACCGCTAATCTTCATTAGATAACTATTTGCGTCTAACGCATTTTGAACTCTTGAAGGTCCGCCGGCTTGTATATCATTTGTGTTTGCTGCATTGTCTGTACTACTAACACTAAAAATATTTGTTCCAGGTGCATATATGTCAACACCAGGGCCGCATTCGCTTGACTCTGCTTTGTGTTCTAATCCGCCTTGATATGTAATATCCATATTACCTACTAATATAGCATCTGGTCCTGCTGGAGAACTTCCGCGATGATAATACTCTGACCCATTATTTGTGACTACTAAGTTATTCCAGTCTGTGCCACCTGATCGATCTACTTTATGATATTTGTTTCCTGCTGCAACACAAACATGAACACCTTCGTCTATAAGTTCTTGTAAATCTACATCTACAGAACTAACTCTGTTGTTCATTTTATAATTTTGACCAGCTGCTGCGCCACTAAGTGGAACAAGGCCATAATTTTGATATCTGTAATTGCTGTTTGGTTCTTGTGTAGTATTTGTATCAGTATGTGTTGTACCTCTAAATGTTAAAGAAGTAACTGTGTTATAGTATAGTAAATATCCCCAACTCATGTTAACAATAGTAGGACGTTTATAACCTGTTGCAGGGTCAACTGGCTTTGCACGATGCCAAAGTTTAATTTGATCAAACGCAACACTTGGAGATATTCCGCCACCTTCGGAGCCTGTAAGTCCTGCAATTTTTTGACTATAAATTGCTGATCCTCTTGCCCATCCTACTGTACGTCCACATGCTGTTCCTGCAACGTGTGATCCGTGTCCGTCATAGTCAAGATAATGATTAATCGGCATAGTTCCTGCTGTTCCACTGGCAGTATACCAATCAAGTTCTACACACCTTGATACTCCATTTTCATCTGTAAATTCAACATCGTCAAAATCTACTCCGCCGTCTTGTATAACAACATCGACACCCTTGCCGGTTAAAGTATAGTTATATGTACCGTTGTAATTAGTTACACCACTGCCCCATGGATCAGCAGTGTTTATACTTCTACCTATAGTCCAAGGTAGTTCACTGGCTGTTATAGAACTTGTTTTTCTAAAATTGCCTGTTTGTGTTGCTTTATGTTCAATAACTAAGTCTGGATTATCTTCTGGTGGAATATGTATATCATATACTCTGTCATCATCTTTAAGAGCAGTTGCTTCATCGTCTGTTAAGTTATAGTGTGTCATTCTATAACTACCCGGGCGAGCATTTGCAACACCTACTGTACGTCCGGGTATTGCACCTTCGCCGGTTTCTGCAATCATTTCTGTATTAAATTGATCGTAGTCTACATCTTTGTTTAATATTACGATATATTCTTTTTCTGACATTTTAATCCTTAAACAATATTAATTATTGCACCCATACCTGCATGTACTGTACATTGATAGTATAGTGTTGCTGGTGCGCTCATCGGTACACTAAAAACAACTTCGCCTACTTGTGCTGCATTATTAGTTACGCCTGTACTATATGCTGCACCACCATTAGACGCTCTAATTTCAAACGGATGAGTTGACGCATTAACATCGAATACATAAGTTTCGCCTCTGCGTAAATAAAGCACAGGATTATCTTCTGATGTAGGGAACCAATGATTAGCTGTGTCACTAAATGTATAAGCACTTGCACCATTATTTACAACACTAAATGTATGAGTAGTATGACTATTACTCCATGCACCGTTTTCATAAAATTCAACTCTTGAGTTGCTTGTATTGTAAATGACATCACCAGCTTGTGCTGTGAGTGCATTTCTTTGTGTTGTTGTATAAGATTTTAATCTTAGAACACTATTTGAAATTACAACAGCATCACCTGCATCTAAGTTTAAGTTAGTTGCTGCTTCAAGTGTTGCTGCACCTGTGCTTGTAGTTTCAAATGTGTCAGCTGTAACAGTTCCACTAAATGTACCTGCACCTGTTATGTTAACATTGCCTGTACCAGTAATATCATTTGAGTTTAAATCTAAGTCGCCACCAAGCTGTGGTGTTGTATCGTCAACAACATCACCGCCACCACCAGACTGTGCTACCCAGTTGTAATCTGTGCCAGTCCAACTTAAGACTTCGCCGGCTGTTGCACCTTGGAAATTCAAATGATTATCTACACCTGAAGTAGTTAAGTATCCTTGACCAGTTACATAACTTTGTGTTGCATAAGTTGATAATGCACTCGATGTAACAAAGCCTTGACCATTTACATAACTTTGTGTTGCATATCCACTTACAACACCGTCTGCGTATGATTCTGTTGCAAATCCTTGAGATGTTACATATGCTTGTGTTGCATAACCTGATAAATCTGATGATACAAGAAATCCACTATTGTTTGAAAGCTGGTTAGTAGTTGTTGGAATATCGGCTACAAGTGCAACTTGACCAGTTGCGTTAGGAAGCGTAATAGTTCTATCAACACCAACATCTTCTGCTACAAGAAAAGTTTCAAAGTCATCAGCTGTTGCACCTTCAAATCTAATTCCTGTTGTTGCGATTTGTGCAGCCGCATCATCACCATTAGCAACTACTGTAGCCAAAGTAATAGATGCAATTAAATTATTAACTGCTGCTGCTGTTAAAATTTCAGTATCATCATAATTAGCTTCGTCACTTGAACCAATTAATGTACCTGTTTCAAAATCTGCTGTTGTAATTTCTTGTAGATATGTGCTTAGGTCTGGTGGAGTATAAGTAAACACACCAGTTCCACTTGCATATGTAAGAGCTGCTGTACCGGCTGCTGCTGTGCTAACACTAAGGTCTGTTAGTGCAATACCACTTGGTGATGATATCCAAGCATAGTCTGTACCTGACCAACTTAATATTTCATTGCTTCCTGCGCCACTTACGTTAAGATGTGTATCTACATCACTATCTGTATATGCTGCTGGTATATCGGATGTAAGAGCCAATGTGCCTGTGCCAACTGGAATAGTATGAGTATTTAATGTTCCTGCGGTAATATTACCTGTAACACCTAAAGCATTTGTATTAGGATCAAATGTTACTCCTGCATCTGTATAAATCGTTTCTGCGGCTGCTGTGATATTATCATCTGGAACAAAAGTTAAGAAGTGATTACCTGTTAGTCCGCTTTGCTGTATTGTTTTAACTGTGTCAGCTTCGGTAGCATTTGCAACAGTTGAAATACTTGCACTAATTGTAATTTTACCTTCAGCGTCACTTGATGTTGTTACGTTTGTGCCGCCTGCTATTTGTAATACTTCTCCAGCGCCTATAACTTGTTCTGTACTATCATCCGCAGCAACTACTAATTCTCCACCAAGTGATGTTGGCGTGTTTGCTAAGTTGTTATAGTTAAGAAAGTATGTACTATCAAAACCGTCTAATGTGTCTGCATCTGTACCAGCACCACCTGTTGTTGCATCAATACCCGGCACCCAGTTTGAACCATTCCATTTTAACACTTGTCCTGGTGTAGGTGGCGTTGTTGCTGTATCTACATCGCTCAGTGCATTGACACTTAAAGTTCCTATGCCTGAAATATATCCTGCATTGTTTGTTAGTGAAGTTATGTTATCACTTGGTTGTACAGCAGAGTCTGCTAATGCACCCTGTGCAGATGTTGCAGCGTTTGTAATACCGTATCCTGCTATTGTTGTTGGCTTGTTTGTTAATGTACCAAATTGTCCGTCAAATGCATCTGTAATTCCATATCCTGCTATTGTGGTTGGCTTATTTGTTAGATCTGCAAAAGCAACAGTTGTTAAAAATCCACTGTCGTTTGTAAGACTGCTTGTAGCTGTAGGTACATCTGATGAATTAGCAAGCTCTATCCAATTGCCGCTATGGGCAAAGTAACCTTTACCAGTAGCATGAACATGTGCAAACATACCATGATATGTACTTGCAGCCGGCAAGTCTACTAAGGTAGCATACACGTTTGAATATAAAATCTTATACGAACCAAAATCAATATCTGCGCCTGTTGTTATATATCCTGCATCATTTGTAAGAAGTGATACATTATCACTTGGCTGTACAGCAGATGTTGCAGATGCACCTTGTGTAGCAGTTGCAGCGTCTGTAATACCATACCCACTTAATGTAGTCGGAGCATTATTAACTCTTGCCCAATCTAAACTTGAAGTTTGATCTAAATAATTTGCATCGTTAACAAACGCACTTACACCTGAAGGTTTAGTATATGATATAGTTATATTACCTTCGGCATCGCTTGATGTTGAAATATCACCGCCACCTGCAAATTTTATACTTTCGCCGCTTGTAACTTGACGTATAGTTGAATCGTCTGCTGCTACTCCAAAATCAAAATCAGCAAAGCCGCCTCCGCCTTGTGGTTTGTCAACGAATGTAAAGTTTCCGTTGCCGTCTGTTTGTAATATTTGACCGTTGCTGCCGTCTGTTATACCTAAATCTGATAATGTAGACGGTACTAATGGTTTACCTGTTAGACTTGCATATGTTCCGTCAAAGTCGCCTATGACTTCAATTGTTGTAAAATTATTATTTACAGTAGTAAATGCTTCTCTAATATCATCCTCAAATGTTAAACTTCCTTTTGCAAACTTGTTGACATTTATATTTGCCATTATAGAACTCCTACTGCTATTTCAATAATTTTTATACCTGGATCGTCACTGGCTTCAATTGCTTTACCAATAACAGCACCGCCGATATATTCTTCACTTACCATTGCTACGCCTGCTGTGTTACTTGCAATTAATAAGTCACCTTTTTCAACAGTTCCAATTACGTAGCACGGAACACGACCTTTTAATGCAATCGGTTGTCCTTCTGCTGCGCTATTCATTAAGTATGCAGGATCTGTTGATATAACTCCTGCTACTTTTCTTGTTGCCTGCGGATATGCTGCTGTAACTTCTTGGTCTCCACCAAACATTACAACAGTACCTGGCTTGTATGTTTGATCAGTTGAATAAATCTCTGCCAAGTCAGCGTATTGTGCTGATGTTGCAGTACCGTAAACTGTCCCCCATGGACGACTTGACGAACCTAAATTGTATGATCCGTTTGTTGCATTGGGTATTATACTTGTATTAATTCTACCGTTTAATGCTACAGTATCACTAGCTGCATTACCTAGTGTAGTATTACCTGTAATATTTAACCCAGCAAATTGTGGACTATCAGCTGTAGCAAGTCCTTCTGCACTACCACTTGTAGTAATGACTCCTGTTGCACTTATTGATGTTGCTGTATCTAATGCACTTTGTGTCGTTGTAGATGCTGTACCTCCAGCAACTGCCATTGTGCCGTTGTTGTTTGGAATGTTAATTGTTCTATCAGCAGTTGGACTAACTGGTGTTAATGTTGTTTCAAACGCATTTGCAGTTGGACCTTCGAATCGGATGCCTACGCCTGCTCCGAGGTATACTTCACCTCTTGGAACTTGTATACCGTTGCCTACAACAAGACTGTTTGCAAAACTATTAGCTGAATATGTTGCAAATTGGAAACTACTATCTCTGGTACTATTAGTAATGTCATCTGACTCTACTTTAATCCTTGCCCAAGTCTGTTCAGCGTTACCACTGTCCTTGCCAAAGAATTCAATATCTGCCAAGTCGTCATTATCAGCTTCACCGGTAGTAGTTTTACCAATTCTAACTGTCGGTCCATTTGCATCGTTATTTGAATTTGTTAATGTAAGAACTGGTGCTGATGTTGTTGCACTACTTAATGTTAATCCACCAAATGTAGGAGTATCAGCTGTGCCAAGTCCGTGTGCATCGCCTGTTGCACTAATATTTCCTGTAGCATTTAAAGATAAATCTAAGTTTAAATTACCCTGTGTTGTTGTAGTTGCATCACTTACACTTACAGCAAACGTTCCGCTTGCGTTTGGAATATTAATTATTCTATCAGCAGTTGGGTTTACTACATCAAAACGTGTTTCAAACGTATTAGCAGTTGCACCTTCAAAACGTAGCGGAGTTGCACCAGCTAATGTTCCGTTAATAGTAACTACATCGCTTGTTGCATTACCGAGTGTTGTATTACCTTGTACATTTAATGCGCCTGTTAGAGTTAATCCAACAAACTGTGGACTATCTGTTGTAGCAAGTCCTTCAGCACTACCTGTTAAGTTTCCAGCTGCACTAATTGCTAAATCAAGTCCACTTTGTGTTGTGCTTGTACCAGCACTTACAACTACTGTACCGTTTGCGTTTGGAATGTTAATTGTTCTATCTGCTGTTGGGTCAACTACAGTAATTCTTGTTTCAAAACTATTGTTAGTATCGCCTTCAAATGTAATTGCATTTGTGCCATCTGTTAGCACAAGGCTTTCAAACGTTGGTGTATCAGCAGTGCCAAGTCCTTCTGCACTACCACTAATTGCACCAGCTGCGCTTACACTTATATCTAATGCACTTTGTGTAGTTGTACTTGAACCTGCAACAGCAAACGTTCCGCCTGCATTTGGAATGTTAATTGATCTATCAGCAGTTGGTTCTGTTATTGTAATTGAAGTTTCAAATCCATTTGCAGTTGGACCTTCAAAACGTAATGGTGTTCCGCCTTGGATTGTACCAGTAAGTGTGATTAGATCTGCTGCTGCGTTACCAAGTGTTACATTGCCATTTAATGTTGTAGTACCTGATACTGTTAAGTTGTCATCAACGGTAACTGTACCGCCTGCACTGTCAATTGTTAAGTTGCCTGTGCTTGTGTCAATTTCATTATCGCCAGTTTGTCCAATTTTAACATTGCCAAACTTACCGCCTGTAAATGTACCTTCACCAAATACTACGTTACCTGCTGTACCACTAAACACTTCTGATGTGTTAGTTGCATCTGGAATAAATGTAAACACACTTCCACTATCGTCGTATCCAAAGAAGCCTTTCTTGGCTGCTGTTCCATTATGCCAGCGATATTCAATACCACGGTCTTTGTTGTCGTCACTTGCAGGAGCAGTATCGCCACCTAATGTAAAGATTGGGTCATCAACAGTTACAGTTGTACTATTAACAGTTGTTGTACTTCCATCTACTTGTAGGTCACCTTTGATAGTTACTTTAGGTGAACCAGTAGTTGTAGTAAATGTCATTAGCTCAACTGGTGTACCAGCATTGTCTTTTATTGTCAATGCGTCTGCTTGGTTAGTTGGAACAATAATTTGGTTAGTACCATTTGTACCTTCAAAGTTTAAATTTCTGTTTAGATAAATGTCTCTTGCTTGGTTAGTTGTATCACCAATATCATTGTTAGTATCAGTAAATAGTATGCTTGATGTAACCTTACCAGTTAGTGTTATCGTATCACTATTAGCATTACCAAGTGTTGTATTACCTTGTACAGAGAAATTGTCATTAACTACAACAAGATTTGTAGCAGCGTCTAATTTTAAATTACCAGTTGTTGTGTCAATAGTATTATCATCAGTAACACCTACTCTAATATTACCTAAAATTATGTCATTACCCCATTCAGGTATTCCTGTACTACTAACTCTAAGTATATCTCCGTTAGTGCCAATAGTTAATTTAGATAATGTATCTGTGTTTGCTGCGCCAACTACTGCTCCAGCATATATTATATCACCTTTATCATATGATGTTATATATGTGCCACCTTTGTTAAGAGGTACTGCCGAAGTTAAGTTAATTGGATTTTGATAGAACGATCCTTGTCTTCCATCAAGTGTATCAGAATCAATTGTTCCGCCATCAGCTGCGTTCTTTGTAGTAACTTTACCAGTTGAATCTACATTAAAGTAATCATAATCAAAACGTGCAAGTCCTAATAGTTCTTGTGGCGTTCCGCCCGGAGCACTTGTACTTGCTACTTCGATTGATATTTCTGGCTTGTTGTAGAAACTAAATGTTCCTGGAGTAGCAGGTTCTTCGTAATTATTACCTTGTAGTGTAATTGGGTTTGTTTGTCCTGCAATTAATGCTGGAGTTTGTATACCTTGAACAGCCTCAACAAACTGACTGTCGCCTCTTAAGAATGTTAAATTGTTTGCACTTCCAGTACCCAATCTTGCAGTTTCAACAACCCCACTAATAATATTACCAGCGTCAATAGTTGCTGTACTTAAACTACTCCAATTTATATTATCTCGTCCACTGGTGTTTACAACATCCTTAACAACAACATTTTGAATTTCAAGAGCTAATGATCCAGAACCAGTGTCTGCTAACTCTGCTGGTGCAACTTGCAATCCGTTAACACTATCTAACGCACTACCTCTGCTTACATGTACTTGGAAACTGTTTGTTGTAACTCCGCCTACAAATACTCTTTGTTCGTCAAATAATCCACTTGGTACATCTGTTCCGTCTAATCTTATAGCTTGTCCTGTAGTAATTCCGTGTGCTGCTTTATAGAATCTGTTTGATTCGATATTTACAGTTTGTCTTTTTAAGAAGTGTGTCCCAGTACTTGTACTTGAAATTGTAAGTTTTTGTGTAGTAACTCCATAGTCAGTGTAAAGATCAAAATTGTTATTGTCTATTTTCTTTACAAAGTATGTGTTGCCGTTTGCTAAGTTTCCAAGACTAATATTACTATTTGTATCGTATAGTACAGGGTCACCGTCTACTAATCCGTGTCCAGTTATATTAAATCTACTATTAGCAGCATCAATGTCGCCGCCACTACCTGTGTCACGAGCATCAACATTGGTTGTTAGTTCTGCTGTTAAATCTGCGATAGTAACAGTAGTAGGACTATCATCAACTAAGAAGTCTGGGTTAGTGTCGCTTGGTGCAAACACAAGTCCAACTGCTTGATTAAGTGTAACAAATAATCTGTTCTGTACATCTGTAACAATAAACACTGCATCAGCACCAGTACCGCCTTGGCCGCCTAAACTTGCATCTGAAACACTAAGTTGATCACCAACAGCATATCCAGTACCGCCTGTAATAATATCAACTGTGTCAACAGTTCCTGCTACAACATTCATATCTGCTGTTGCGCCACTACCACTACCTGTTATATTTGTAAACGGAACGTTAGTTACGTTACCAGAGTTTAAATATTCAGTACCGCCATTAAATCCTACAAAGTTAATAGTAATCAATACACCAACATCATGCGCTGTAGCTTCACTAATTACTGCGCCACTTACACTACCAACTAATGAAGTGTCGTTTGCAATAATGTCTGTAAAATCATATGTAAGAGTCTCGTCTAATATCAACATTTGACTTGACTTGTTATTAGCAAGGAAGTAGTTGTCTGTTTCTGTAGTTTCAGCACTTACAACCGTTGGGTACGGTGTGCCCGTGATTGCTGCAATTGTGTCACTTGAACTATCACTAAATGTTCCAGCAACATTAACAACAATTAAGTTTGTTGCATTTGTTAAGTCTTGTTTTACTTCACCTGTTGCTCCAGTGTTTAACTGCGTAATAAGAGTTCCTTTGGCAACCGTTGATGCTGCACTTAAAGTAAGTGTAACTTGGCTATATCTCTCAACAGCAATATCACCAGCATTAAGTTTGTTTGGTGGAATTTCTAAGTGTAACTCAAGTCTACCTTCAAATTCGTCATCTTCATAACTTGTAAATAATCCTGTTGGAGGAATAACATCTGGACTTAGTTTACCACTACTGTCTAACTGTGTAACAGCATTTGGTACACTGTTTGTACTTACGTTTTGGTCAATAAATGCACCGAGTCTATTGTCTAAGAATTTTCTTGCAGCTCGTTGTGTAACAAGTCTTGCATCTGATGCTCCACCAATTTCGTTATCGCCCAATTCAATATCAGTACTGATTTCGTTAACTTCAACCCCTGATGATAAACTTAGTGCAAGTGAGTCAAGTAATCCAACTGTAACTTTATTTTTAAATTCAATGTTACCTGTTCTGTTAAATGCAACAACAAATTTACCAACTTTAAAGTCACCAAGTTCGTTTGTACCTGATGTATAAACACGTCCTGGAAGTGTATCAACTTGTTCATAGAATGAAATAGTTTGGCCGCCATTTTGTGGAAGTGCGTTGTAGTCAATACCCGAACCTGCATATTCCCATGTATGCGAAGATGAGTTAGTAATACTTGGTCTGTGTAAGTTGATTTTCTTACCAGGAGTACCAACACCTGGCGCCATATTAGCAATATTTGATACTGCATTAGATCTTGAAGTTGCAACCTTAAATGTCGAAGTATAAAACTGATTTAACGTATTTGTGGTTACTATACTAACAGCGCCGGCATTACCTATTTCTGCTGTAAGTATTTGATCTCCTGGAGCAAACTTTCTTCTAACTTGTGTGACGCCTTCTTGTACAAGTTCATTACTAACAATTAATGTAGGTCCGCCTGCACCAGCTGCGTCATACGAAAGTATCGATGCAACAATATTATCGCCGCCTATTGATATTCCACTAATAGAGTCACCAATTACTGGTGTAAATGTTCCTGCTGGTAATACAATTTCTTGATAGTCACTGTGTGTTTGTACAACTTCTTCAATAATAATATGTTCGTATCCCTTACGGAATTCGTGTGTTCCTGTAGTATTAGAAAAATCTAATCTTGTTACTGGGTTAGCATAATCTTCGTCATGATACAGTCCAATTCTATTAGAAGTAACATCACTTACATAATATGTAAGTTCGTTATACATACCGCCTGCTTCTGGATTTCCCTTTGCAAGATATGTAATCACATCACCGTCAACAAACGGTTGGTTTAATGGTGTTAAGAAATCAGACGCTGTATAAAACGTCATAGTGTTTCCGCTTACCAATACGTTATCTGGAGTAATTTGATATGTAACGCCGTCTTGGCTATCAAGTGTAAAGCTATCGGTAAGTCTTAGAGCATTGCCTTCTAAGTTAAATGATGTTGCACTTGCATCAAAGACTTCTGCAATATAGTGTTCTAATGCAGGCTCACCTAAACCAATAACAGTTAATGTTTGATTTGCGTCAATTGTACCTGTACCACTTACTATACCTCTGTTAAATTCAAAACTATTTTGTGAATAACCAGAGCTACGTAGAGCAAATAAACCAAAGTTTGATGCTGAGTTTGTAATTGATAGATAGCCGCCGTTTTGTGTTAAACACCCTTGCTGTGTAAAGATAACAAAGCAACTAACAATCTGCGCATACGCATCGTTAACAACACGCCATGCTACACCGTCAAATGACAGAATAGTAAATGCGTTTGCAACCATTGACTTACCTTGCTCAGGTACATCTCCAGCAGCTGGAAATTCAGCTTCTTCTGGGTTTGGTGGAACATTAGGAGTATCAACTAATGTACCGTCTATTTCAACACCGCCTGCGCCAATAAACGAAATAACAGAACAGTTTTGTACATATGGTGATGTAAAGATAACTGCTTTTTCAACTGTTAAGTTTGTATATCCTGCTCTTGATACTGATGTATCAAAAGGACTGTCAAAACTTATAC
>Ga0208793_1001736_pt1 | contig 12079 bp, 12 predicted proteins | sample 17_taG_FD_184092 | JGI IMG/M metagenome (GOLD analysis project Ga0208793, IMG submission 184092) | Marine viral communities from the Subarctic Pacific Ocean - 17_ETSP_OMZ_AT15314 metaG (SPAdes) (version 2) | ecosystem: Environmental > Aquatic > Marine > Oceanic | place: Pacific Ocean | collected...
GTCTTGATAAACTCCGCAAGGCAACTATCAATTGGGTAATGCAACCCCTAGGTATTAATACTACCGATAAATATTTGGATAAAAAATTTTGGCTGGATTCTAGTGATCGCTTAATGTATGAAGGCAAGGCTCCTGAGCTTTCCGCAACTAAAGCAGCACGGATGCCAGCATTCTTTGAGCATAGTAATGTCAACCTCCCCCAATACGCTTGAAATTCTAGGGATGCAATCCCGTGGACTCATACATCAATTAGAAGAATCATTTCCACCACTTAATCCTAGTCCTGCTGATCCATACGAATACATCATGTATCGTGCAGGCCAACGTAGTGTCGTTGAATGGATCATTAAATATATGGAAGAAAACTAATGGCAATCGGAACAGGCGCTTACGGTGCCGGTGCTCCAAGCGCAGCATCTGGTGCTAAATATTTTGGTGGTGCTGATTATGGCGCAGCTATTTCTAGCGGACATACAAATATACAAATTTTTGATTGGTTAAACGCCAACTTAAGTAAGCTCAGTCCAGGTAAAGCAAACCAACCAGGCGGCGGCGGTCTTTACGACCAAATTCAGGCAAGGGCGCAAACCGAACGAGATGTTGCAGCCCAAAACCGCCAACGGCAAGGGGAAATCGCAAGACAAGAAGAGATGCAACGGCAGCGGGAAGCCGCACAAGCTGAAAGACTCAGACAAATGGAAATTAGTAGCCGTACACAAGCAGCTAACCTATCAAGATCAGGATTACAAAGTGCACTAGAAATTAAGTCATCATCTAAATCATCTAGAACTGCAGGCACACAGGGATTTAGACGAAGAAAATTACAAGTAAATCCAACTGCTTATAGTGCTGTTTCTTCAGGAGCAGACACTAACAAATCAAAAAACAAAAACACATCAAAGGTACTTAACGTCTAATGACAGCTAAATCACGTTATGATAGATTGTCTTCAGACCGTTCCCAGTTTTTAAACACTGCTAGACAAGCAGCAGATCTAACTCTACCTTATCTTATCCGAGAAGACGGGTCTTTTACTAAAGGCTCGTTAAATTTAACAACACCGTGGCAATCAGTTGGAGCAAAAGGTGTGGTGACGCTTGCAAGTAAATTAATGCTTGCATTGCTACCTCCACAAACCAGCTTCTTTAAGCTACAGGTAAATGATATTAACATCCCGGGAGAATTAGGACCAGAAGTTAAATCAGAACTTGACTTGTCATTTGCTAAGGTTGAACGCACTATTATGGAGTCTATTGCAGCCTCTAGTGATCGTGTTGTTGTTCATCAAGCATTAAAGCATCTTGTAGTATCTGGTAATGCTCTAATCTTTATGGATAAAGATATATTAAAACTATATCCTTTAAACAGATACGTAGTAGATAGAGATGGCAACGGTAATGTTATAGAAATTGTAACTAAAGAAACAATATCAAAAAAACTATTAAAAAAAGCTTACCCAGATTATAAAGAGCCACAAACAAATACACCCAATGAAGATTCATCACAACATAATGATGAATGTGATATTTACACACACTGTACTCGTGATAACAATCGTTGGGTATGGCATCAAGAAGTATATGGTGAAATTTTACCTAAATCTTTTAGCAAGGCACCCCTTGATGCAAACCCCTGGCTTGTGTTACGCTTCAACCACGTAGACGGAGAAGTCTACGGTCGTGGTAGAGTAGAAGAGTTCATTGGTGATTTAAAGTCACTTGAAGCTCTGTCACAAGCACTGGTTGAAGGCAGCGCAGCAGCTGCTAAGATAGTGTTTACCGTCTCACCCTCCAGTACTACCAAACCATCAACGCTTGCTAAGGCAGGCAATGGTGCTATCATCTCTGGTCGTCCAGACGATATTGGTGTAGTTCAAGTGGGCAAGACGGCAGACTTCCAGACTGCTTATCAAATGGTAGGTACGCTAACTCAACGTTTAAGTGAGGCATTCCTTATTCTTAATGTAAGACAGTCTGAGCGCACAACAGCCGAAGAGGTCAGAATGACTCAAATGGAGCTGGAACGTCAACTTGGAGGATTATTCAGCCTACTAACTGTTGAGTTTCTTGTTCCTTATCTTAATCGTAAACTAAACGTTGCACAAAAAACAGGAGAGATTCCTCGCCTTCCTAAAGGTGATATTGTCAAACCTACTATTGTTGCTGGTATCAATGCTTTGGGTCGTGGTCAAGACAGAGAAAGTCTTGCTCAATTTCTTTCTGTTGTTGCACAAACAATGGGACCAGAAGCTATCCAACAGTATATTAATTCTGAAGAAGTTGTCAAACGTTTGGCAGCAGCATCTGGTATTGATGTATTGAATCTTGTTAAGAGTATGCAAGAAAGACAGCAAGAGCAGCAACAGGCTATGGAGCAACAACAACAGATGATGGCTCAACAACAAGAGCCACAACTAGCTGCTGTTGATCAAAAGCGTGAGCAAGCTGAAGCACAAATGATGATGCAACAACAACAACAACAACCACCAATGCAATGAGCGAAACACTAACATTTAATGAAACACCCGCTGATCAGCCTGAACTTAATGCTGATGAGCAAGAGTCTCTCGCTGTTGCCGAGGCTAACGAAGGGGAACAACAACAGCTACTAGCAGGTAAGTTTCAAGATACACAATCTCTTGAACAAGCTTACCTAGAATTGCAAAAGAAACTAGGTGAACCGCGTGAAGAAGAACAAGGTTCAGAAGAAGTAGTAGAAGAAGAGCCTGAAGCTGCAGAAGAAGAGGAACCTGAATCTTCTGATGATAAACTATCTGAAGACCAAGCTACTCAATTATTTGAAATGATTGGCGGAGAACAAGTTTATAAAAATATGCTAGATTGGGCTGGAGAAACTCTTAGTAAAGAAGAGATTCAGATGTACGATTCAGTTATGTCGAAAGGTGATCCTAATAGTATTTTCTTTGCTGTCCAAGCATTGAATAGTAAATATACAGATGCTGTTGGTAAAGAAGGTCAACTACTAACTGGACGCACTTCAGCATCATCTGCTGATAATGTATATCGTAGCCAATCAGAACTCGTAGCAGCTATGAGTGACAAACGTTATGATACTGATCCAGCATATCGTTCTGACGTTATGCGTAAACTTGAAAACTCTGACCTTGAATTTTAATGACTGTTACCACCAACGATCGCGGACAGCAGAACCTCTTTGCTAAAGAACCCACCATGTACACTGACGAAAACTACACTGTGAATCACAACGACAAAGCAGAAAAACTAAACGGTCGCCTAGCTATGCTAGGTGTGATTGCTGCGCTAGGTGCGTATGCACTAACTGGTCAAATTATCCCTGGAGTATGGTAATGCCACAAGGAAAAGGAACTTACGGATCACAGAAAGGTCGCCCACCTAAGAAAGGTACAAAAAAAGGTACGAAAAAGTAATGGCTAAGAAAGGTCTCTACGCTAACATCCACGCAAAGAAAATGCGTATTAAAAAAGGCTCAGGTGAAAGCATGCGTAAGCCTGGAAGCAAAGGTGCACCCACTGCTGCTAACTTTAAACGAGCTGCTAAAACTGCTAAGAAAAAATGATTGAATGCCCACAATGTACTGCACCACAGCAGTACGTGCTAGAACAACTACAGACTTCTGCTGGTGTGACAGACCGTACAGCACTGGCAGTCATTATGGGTAACATCCAACAAGAGTCAAACTTTAAAGCTAACATCTGCGAAGGTGGTGCTATCGTTCCTTACGATCAATGCCTTAGGGGTGGTTATGGTTTGATTCAATGGACATCTATTGAGCGGTACATTGGTCTTGGCAGCCATTGTGCCAAACGCAATGAAGACCCTAGTGGTCTTAAATGTCAAACTGATTACTTAATAAAGGAGATGAAGTTTAGAAAAGATCTATTTGCTTTTCAAACTAATCATCAAACTATCCCTTATTATATGAATGCTGCATACTACTGGCTAGGCTGGGGTGTTCATGGTAATCGTACAAAACATACTTATTCTTTTTTAACTAAATTACAATGAAAATTTTTGCTATCCTCCCCGCTGCTTTGTTTGCTGCTTCCCCTGTACTTGCTGGTCCTTATGTAAACGTTGAAGCCAACTCTGGCTGGTCTGGTACTGATTACTCAGGTACTGTTATTGATAACCACGTTGGTTACGAAGGATCTAATTGGTATCTACAAGGTGGTCCTAGTATTGTCAGCCCTGATGGTGGTGACTCTGAAGTAGAACTGTCTGGTAAAGCTGGTGGTTCTGTACCATTGGGTGAGAACCTCGGTGCATACGGTGAAGTATCCTTTATCACAGGTGATGACAACAATGGTTACGGCACAAAGGTCGGTGTAAAATATAGTTTTTAATAGCTAAATAGATTTAATGGAGGGTGCAATTCCCTCCCTAGCTCTAGACAGCCAAGTCTTTAAAATGGTCTTACTTACTAGAACAAAACACACATGAACTATTATTTAAATGACCGCTACTATTTCGCTACAAAGACAACAAAAGAATATTTGGAACAACTTCTGTGACTGGGTAACCAGTACTAACAACCGACTGTACGTTGGTTGGTTCGGAGTCCTGATGGTTCCAACACTAATCGCTGCTACAACCTGCTTCATCGTTGCATTTATTGCAGCCCCACCTGTTGACATTGACGGTATTCGTGAGCCCGTTGCTGGCTCTCTTATGTATGGAAACAACATCATCTCAGGGGCAGTCGTCCCCAGCTCCAATGCAATCGGTCTACACTTCTACCCAATCTGGGAGGCCGCATCCCTGGATGAGTGGCTCTACAACGGCGGACCATTTCAACTGGTTGTGTTCCACTTCCTTATCGGTATCTATTCGTACATGGGTAGGGAATGGGAACTCTCTTACCGACTTGGAATGAGGCCTTGGATCTTTGTTGCATACTCCGCACCCGTGGCAGCTGCATCTGCTGTCTTCCTTGTTTACCCGTTTGGACAAGGTTCTTTTTCCGACGCTATGCCTCTTGGCATTTCCGGTACTTTTAATTATATGTTGGTGTTCCAAGCCGAGCACAACATACTTATGCACCCCTTCCACATGCTCGGGGTTGCTGGTGTATTTGGTGGGAGCTTGTTCTCAGCTATGCACGGATCATTGGTCACATCGTCACTTGTACGTGAAACAAGCGAAAACATTAGTCAAAACTATGGTTACAAATTTGGACAAGAAGAGGAAACGTACAACATCGTTGCAGCGCACGGCTATTTTGGTAGGCTTATTTTCCAGTACGCTAGCTTTAACAACAGCCGTAGTCTCCACTTTTTCCTTGCCGCTTGGCCTGTTGTTGGCATTTGGTTTACCGCTCTTGGTGTCTCTACGATGGCGTTCAACTTGAATGGTTTTAATTTTAATCAATCAATTCAATCATCAGATGGTCATGTTCTTAATACATGGGCTGACATCTTGAACCGTGCTGGTCTTGGTATGGAAGTAATGCATGAACGTAATGCACACAACTTCCCCCTTGACCTTGCATCAACTAGCTCTACACCTGTTGCCTTAGTGGCACCTGTGATCGGCTGAGTGAGATAGATCTTAAAGAGGGGTGCAATTCCCCTCATCACTATTGGCACAGGCCCTTACGAGGATACCCTTTGCCGTCTAGACGGTGGGATAGACCACAACACAAATTAAACATCAAACGTTTGGTGACAAGTATATCTTTATTTTTTATTATTTTAAATGGCTTTTCAATCTTCTACTAACCCCGCTCAGATTACACAGCTGGGTCAGGCTAACCTTACGGGTGGTACCCGCGAACTTTATTTGAAACTCTTCAGTGGAGAGATGTTCAAAGGCTTCCAACGCAATACGATCGCTCGCGATCTTGTGATGAAGCGTACACTTAAGAACGGACGATCTTTACAATTTATCTACACAGGTCGTACCGGAGCTGAGTACCATACTCCTGGGAATAGCATCCTTGGTGATACCAACAATGCTCCTCCTGTAGCTGAGAAGACCATCACGGTTGACGACTTGCTGATCAGTTCAGCTTTCGTTTATGACCTTGATGAGACTCTTGCTCATTACGATCTGCGCTCAGAAATTAGCCGTAAAATCGGCTATGCTCTTGCAGAAAAGTATGATCGTTTGATCTTCCGTGCTATCACTCGTGGTGCACGTGCTGCATCTCCTATCACTGCTACTAACTATGTAGAACCCGGTGGTACTCAGGTTCGTGTAGGTACTACTGCAAATGCATCTGATGCTTATGTTGCCGCTAACTTGGTATCTGCATTCTATGATGCTGCTGCTGCCCTTGACGAAAAGGGTGTCAGTCAGGATGGCAGGGTCGGGGTCTTGAATCCTAGACAATATTATGAATTGATCCAAGCTGTTGGTTCTAGTGGTCTGATTAACCGCGATGTCACAGGTAACGCACTACAAAGTGGTGAAGGAATCGTGGAGATCGCTGGTATCAAGATCTACAAGTCCATGAATATTCCTTTCTTCGGTCGGTACGGTACTACGTACGGTACTGGTTCTGCTACTAACCCTGGTATTACCGATCCTGGTAACACCGGTTCGTTCGTGGACGTTGCGATGGAAGATGCTGCTAACGATGTTACTGGTATCAACAACGAGTACGGTGAAGAAGACGAATTCGCTAACAGCTGTGGTTTGATCTTCCAGCGTGAAGCTGCTGGTTGTGTTGAAGCGATTGCTCCTCAGGTCCAAGTGACCAGTGGTGACGTTTCTGTTATCTATCAGGGTGACGTAATCCTTGGCCGTCTGGCCATGGGTGCTGACTTCCTGAATCCAGCTGCTGCTGTTGAACTGTTTGCTGGTACTGGTACCAAGCCTACCGCATTCTAATTTATCTTATATTGGGAGTCTCTTCGGAGGCTCCTTTTTTTTAATTCTTTATTGAGAATAATACTCATTATCAATTTATGGCATCCCCTACTACTGGCTCCAATACTGAGCTACAAGCTGTTAATCAGATCCTGGCGTCAGTTGGTCAGGCTCCTGTCACTACATTGACAACTGATGTAACTTTCGTACTTGACAAATCTACAACTTTTACTGGTTCTATTACCGGTACTACTCTTACTACTACTACAGCTGATATTCCAGTCGGTTCTTATATCGGCGGACCTAATGTAACTATTGGCACATCTATTGCCGTTGCAGGTGTAGAAGCAACACCAGCTACAGATCCTGTTACATATGATTACACTGTTAATATTTCTCAGACTGTTACCAGTCAGACTTTAACAAAAGCTGTTTCTACAAGTAGAGTTGAAACACAAACCAACCCGGACGTTGCGATTGCACTCAATACCTTGAGAGAAGTGTCACGCGAAGTACAATCAGAAGGATGGAGTTTTAATAAAGAAGCTGATTATCCTATTACACCAGACTCATCCAATGAAGTAGTTATTGCTAACAATATACTTCAAATGGATTTAAATAAATCTTATTCACAAAATTTAGATAGAGATAGTATTAATCGTGAAGGTAAACTTTATGATAAAACTGCACATTCTTTTGTCTGGAAAGATGACAAATTGTATGTAGATGTCATTTGGTATTTTGATTGGTCTAGTATCCCTACTGTCATCCAATCCTTTATTATTGCACGAGCCGCTGCAATTGTATCTAGTAGGATTATTGGTGATCCAAATCAATATCAAATTCTAATACAAAAAGAAGCTTTTGCTAAATCTACAGCTTTAGAATACGAATGTAACCAAGGAGATTATACTTTCTTTGGTAGTCCTAAAGGTGGTAATTTCTATCAAAGCTATCAACCGTTCCATACTTTACAACGCTAATGCCAGCAGTAACTCAGTCAATACCAAATTTTCTTGGTGGTGTCTCCAGACAAAATGATGATAAAAAATTATTAGGACAAGTAACTGAGTGTGTCAACGGTTACCCAGATCCTACCTACGGTCTATTAAAAAGACCAGGTATGAAACATACAAGTGTATTAAATAAAGCTGATGGCACTGCATTTACTAAATCTGAATTAGATGACGCGATCTGGTTTTTTATGGAACGTGATGCTGCTGGTTCATACATTGGTGCTATTAAAGATAATAACATTTATGTATGGACAGCATTAGATGGTACATGGTGTACAGTTACTAATAATGCTGATGCATATTTAACTGGTACTACTAAAAATGATTATCATTTCCGTAGTATTCAAGATACTACAATTATTACCAATAAAACTGTCACTGCTGCTATGCAGCCAAACGGTACTTTTACACCTAAAACTGTTGCTACACTTAAACTAGTTACACTTGTAGAAACTTATACTTATACAGTTACTATTCAGGATATAGAAACTACAGTAACGGCTCAAAATAGTACAACATTTGATGACATGTTGATATATGATGCTGGCGATGAAGATACAAATCATCATCTTATTGATAGCATTAAAGAAACTATTGAAGCACAACACACAGCAAGTAATGCAGATTTTGATGGTATTTGGTATCTAGAAGGTTATCCTGATAGTATTGTTATTAAACGTGGTACAGGTACTAATGCAGTTGTAACTGATTATAGTGCTGTCGCTGGCACTCCTGTAGCTTTTGAAATAGATGCAAGAGGAGGTTTGAATAATGCTTCTATAGAAGCGTTTGAAGATGAAGTAGCTAATGCTGCTAAACTTCCCGTAGAATCTTTTGGTGGTCATCATGTAACAGTTAGTAATACAACTAATTCTGAAGATGATTATCATGTAGAATTTGTTGCATACGATACTACGCTTAATAGAGGTAGAGGTTATTGGGAAGAGACAATTGCTCGTGATGTATCTCCTGGGTTAGATGCAGCAACTATGCCGCATGAACTGGTGAATACAGGTGCTACGACATTTACATTTGACCCTATTACATGGTCAGCACGTGAAGCAGGTAATGACGATACCAGTCCTTTACCGTCTTTTATTGGTGAAAGCATTACAAGTACTTTTTTCTATTCTAATAGATTTGGGTTGTTATCACAAGACAACATATTCTTTGGAGTAGCAAATGATAATTATAATTTTTTTGTCAAATCAGCTTTAACACAGATTGATGCAGATCCGATTGATTTAAATGTATCTAGTATCAGACCGGTTACTTTATCTGATGTATTACCTTCTCCACAAGGTTTAATGTTGTTCAGTGCACGTCAGCAATTCCAAGTGTTAGCTACAGATTCCAGTACATTAACTCCTACTACAACCGTAATTAGAACTCTATCTAATTATGAAATGGAAACTACCATATCTCCTGTTGATGTTGGTGTCACAGCAGCCTTTGTCAATAGAGTACCTGGTTATAGCAAACTGTTTAGCTTACAATTACGTGATGTAGAACAGAATCCTATTGTTGTTGATATTAGTAAAGTTGTTCTCGAATGGCTTCCAGATACTATAGATGATTTAAGCGTTAGTCCACAAAACTCCGCTATACTATTAATTGATACCAGTACATCTTATGTATACCTTTATAGGTTTTATAATAATGGCGAAAAAGATTTATTTCAAGCATGGACTAAATGGAAATTACCAGGTACTATTCAATCTGCAAAAATTATTAATGATTCTGTAATTATCATATCTCAGCATGAAGATGAATATACAATAGGTAAAATCATCCTTGATGAGATCCCTTCAGGACACTCTGTAGTAGGTGATACAACCATTAATGGTAATACATGCCTAGACATGGCTACACGCCCTGTGAGTCCCACTGGGATACCTTCTACGCTCGATACTATTGTTGGTGGTACAGGATATTCCGATGCTACTAATGTAGCAACTACTGGAGGAACTGGGACAGGATTGACTGTTGATACTACTACAAGTGGTGGAGTTGTTACTGCTGTAGCTATTAATACCGCAGGTACTGGATATACAACCGGTGATGTGGTTACTATTAGTGGGGGTGGTGATAATGCTACTGTTACTGTAGATACTCTTACTATTGCAAAAGTTGTATATGATAATACAAACGACATTACTAAAATCTATACACCTTACACACCAATACAACAGAAGGAAGCTATTATGCTTCTTAGTATACCCGAAGCCGATGAAGGCACAGACGCAGTAGTTGATGCTGATGCTGGCTTGTATTTAGCTGCTATTGAACGCACTGAGATCAATACAGGTCACCGTTACTTTGAAGTAAAAGGTGATTATACAGATTATGCAGATGGTATAGTTGTAGGTTATGGTTATGATTTCGAAGTAACTATGCCTAAATTTTATTATAAAAAAGATGCTACTACAGCTGATTACACAGCTACATTAACTATATCAAGAGTTACATTCTCTATTGGTAGAACAGGTCCAGTTTTATTTAAAGTAAAAGCTGGTGGTTCTTCTGAGTGGGAAAATGTAGAATATGTAACTGATGCTGGTACGTATCTAGCAGATAGTGGTCCTGTAACACAAGAACATCAATTTACCATACCAATCCATCAACGTAATACTAATTTTGAACTTAAAGTAACGAGTAGTTTTCCTTACCCTGTATCGTTAGTATCGATGACATGGGAAGGTATTTATTCACCACGATTCTATAGGAGAAGATAACCATGCCATTTGGAGCAATTGGAAGATGGCTTTCTGGTAAAGACCACAACAAAGAAGCACGTGCAAAAGATAGAGACACAAATAAGTACAATAAAAAAGTAGCAAGAGCACAACACAACCAGTATCTTGCTGAACGTGAGTATGCTTACGAAACTCAAGTTAAAAACTGGGAGTATGGTAAAAACATACAAGATGCTAAGTATGCACAAGACTTAGCTGGTTACGAAAAAAGCCTTGATATTTATAATCAATCAAATGCACTTACTAATTTTGCTGAGCAAGGTGCACGTGCTGATCAAGAAGCTGTTATCCAAGATCTTGCTATAAGCCAAGCGTTTCAACGCGAAGCAATGCATGCTGAATTAATGGGTGAAATAAAAAGAGGTGGTATTGAAAAGTTAGAACAAGGTAATAAATTATACGGCATTCAAAGTAATCGTAGGATAAATAGTCAATCTATCCAAGCCAATTTAAATCAATTTACTGCACAAAATACTTTTGAGAAAGAAGCTAAGTTTGTTGAAGGGTTACAAAAAAGTGGTAAAGCTGCTTTAGGTCAAGCAGGAGTATCACGTAACAAAACCCTACAATCAACTGCTGCTGAATCTTTTCGTAATTTAGTTGCTCTTGATTCAAGTTTATCTGGTGCTAGAGATAAAGCCGGAGTAGATTTACTTAAACTATTTGTTGATTCTAGTTTAGGGGAGAATCAAGTTGGTCTTAATTTAGATAAGATTGAACTTGGTATTAACGAAGCTAAAGCTGAAGCTGAATTTAATAATAGAGTTCTTACGGCTAATATGCAGAGTGCTATTGGTCAAAGTATACGTAACTTACAACAGATTGATTTACAAAGAAAACAAGCAGATCTTAACGCTTTTGCACAACTTAATCTATTCCCTGAGAAACTTCCTTATGCACCTGAACCAACAAGAACACCAGAACGTGAATTCATAGAACCAGCAAAAGTCAAAGGTCCACGTGTAGCTACAGGTGTGGAAGCAGCGGTTAATATAGTAGGTGAAATAGGTCAAGCGGCAACGATGGTTATGGGTGGCATCGGAAATTTCCAAGATATTTTCAACAAAGTACCCGGCGGAAATCTTGGTGGTGGCTTTAATTTAGGAGCTAATAACATTGGAGACTTTGGTGGTTCCTCACCCTTTGATTTTACAAACCTTGGTAGCAGTAGCACACCATTTGATTTTTCAAAATTTTAATAACTAACTATGGCACGACTACAATACCAACCCGCAACAAGAGCAAGAGGATTCCAACCTATTCAACTTAGTAGGGCTGGTATTGCTCGAATGGAAGAAGAAGGTAACCGGGTAATCCGTAACTTAGAGCAGCAACGTGACGCTGAAAACAACCAGCGGCGGGATAATCTGCAAGCAATGAAAGCAAACTCTGCTTATGAACAGCAGGAACAAGAAAGAAATCGAAGGATTTTAGAGACTAATAGAAAAGTTGAAGAAGCAAGTAATGCTAATAAAGCAAAATCTATTGAGGCAAC
>Ga0208793_1001737_pt1 | contig 12071 bp, 15 predicted proteins | sample 17_taG_FD_184092 | JGI IMG/M metagenome (GOLD analysis project Ga0208793, IMG submission 184092) | Marine viral communities from the Subarctic Pacific Ocean - 17_ETSP_OMZ_AT15314 metaG (SPAdes) (version 2) | ecosystem: Environmental > Aquatic > Marine > Oceanic | place: Pacific Ocean | collected...
AAAATTTTCATCACTTTATCACTTTTTTTTATTTCTTATTATTTTTATTACCATAAATAAATATTATAAAGTAAAAAGAAAAGAATAAGACCATAATAAAAAGTGATATTTTTGATTTTAATTTCATCACTTTTTAAGAATTTTCATCACTTTTTAAAAAAAACATCACTTTTTCAAATTAATCTTATATAAAAGATTTATATTATTTGTTTAATTTCTATTTAAAAAATATCTATTATATAATATATAAAAGAAAATGGAATTATTTGAAATTGTTGAGCCTTTTGTTTTAGATTATATGATTGATGAATATTCTAATTTTGCGGAATTAGAAAAATACAATGACACTCAAAAAATTAAAATTTATAAAGATTTACGAACTTATAAAAGCAAAGTTAAAAATGAAAAGGTTAAAGTGTCTTATAGAGAAGGAGGAGTGAATGCAGGAGGAAGAACTTGGGCGAAAGGTGTTTCTCTTCAAAATTTTCCTCGACTTATTCGAAATACACTTGCCGAAAAGAATTATATTGATATAGATCTTGAAAACAACTCTTTTTCAATTATTAATAATTATTTAATTAAAAACGATTTACCTAATAAAGCGGTTAATGATTATATTGATAATCGTGAAGAAAGACTTTCTGATATTATGATGAAATATAATGTTGAAAGAGACGAAGCAAAAAAGATGATGATTTTCATTGCGAATTCTAATCCTAATATGGAACTTATTGGATTTATGAATGAAATAAAAAAAGAATTAAGATGTTTTGTCAATCATATTGAAAACAACGATCCTGAATTTATTAAACAAATGAAACAATTAAAAATTAGTAAATCAAGCAAAACTTCTGATTATGGTTCAATAATAACATATTTTTATCAACAGATAGAAAGGGACATTATAAAAGAAGCAGTTAAGTTTTGCGAAAGTCATTCTTATAAAGTCGGTTGTGTCATTCACGATGGCTTTCTATTAGAAAACAAAAATCTTAAAGAAATAAATAATTTTTTAGAATGTTTAAATTCACATATTAAACAAAAATTAAATGAAAATGTTAAATTCACTAAAAAAGATTTTAAGGAAAAATTAGATATTCCGAAAGAAATTATTGAAATGAACGCTCATTCATTTCTTAATCAAGAAAAAAAAAGTTATGGTGAATTAAAATTTAAATTTGAAGAAAGTTATTTTAAGATTTTAAATCCTCCTTGTTTTGTAAATCGTGATTGTGAAGGAGAAATTCACAAAACAAAAATTTCGGATATGGTTCGAAATCATATTGATTGGAAAGAAGCAGGAATTAAAAAATTCAATTTATTTGTTGATACCGAAAAACCAAAAACTTTTATTGAAAATTACATTAGAGATCCCTTCAAAAGAGAATATCAAAAATTAGGTTTTTACTTTGATAAATCACTTTGTCCTCCCCATATATTTAATACATTCAACGGATTTGATTTCGAAGCTATTTATCCACAAAACGAAAATGAAGAATTCACCGAAAAACATTATAAAGGATTACAGACGATAAAAGAGTTTTATAAATATATAGTTGATGATAATTCTGAAAAAGTTGATGAATATTATGATTATATAATGCAATATTTCTCACATATTATTTTTAATCCAATGAAAAAAACTAAAATTCATATATGCTTAAAAGGTGATGAAGGTTGCGGAAAGAATTTGTCATTTGAATTTATTGGGAAAATTCTTTTAGGTTCTCAATACTATCTCGAAACATCAAACCCAAGAAGAGATATATTCGGAGATTTCAATTCTATTCGAGAAAAAAAGAAATTAATTGTATTCAATGAAGCCGATCCTGATGAAACAAAATTTTTCTACGAACAATTAAAAGATACAACAACCAACGAAGAAGTTCTTGTTAAAGAAAAGTTTTTCAATGATAGAGTTGTCAAAAGTTATGAAGAAATAGGTTCAACAACAAACAACGAAATTCCGATTAAAATTTCAGATTCAAACAGAAGATTTGTTTTGTTCGAATGTAAGCAGGAAAAAAAATCATTTGAAGAATTTGGTGAATTATATTTTGATAAAAGTTCAATTATGAAAAATCAAAAAGTTCAAATATTATTTTTAGATTATTTAAAATCGATATTCAATCCAAAATATAACTTTTCTAAATTTCCAAAATCCAACTTTTATGAAAGGTCTCTTGAATATTCTAAAAATAATATTTATGAATATTTTAAATATCTTGGAGGATATTTCGATTCTAATAATAAATTAGATTTCTTTTCATATAAAAAAAATGATATAATTGAAATATTACAAACAAAATTTATTTCATCATATAAGTCATTTATGGAATTAAATGGTTTTTCAGATATACTAACAAATAAAGGCTTCAAATTAGAAATCACGAAACATCATATTTTTAATACTAAACATTCAAATAAAGGGAAACTATACTATTTTAATAAAGAAGAATTTATATCATTTTTAAAATCAAAAGATATATATGAGAAAATGGAATTTATTGATGACGAAACGGATTCAGATGAAGAAAAAAATGTTTATAATAAGTAAATGACAAAATTATTGAAAGTTATAAAATCAGATAAACCAAAAAAAAAATGGACTGCAATTTTTAAAATGGATTCAGGAAAAGAAAAGAAGGTTCATTTTGGTTTTGATAATCCGAAAGATCCTAAAAATGATTATTTACTTCATAAAGATAAAGAAAGGCGTGAAAGATATAGAATAAGACACAAAAAAGATTTAAAAACAAATGACCCAACAAGGGCAGGATATTTGTCATATTTTTTGCTTTGGGGTGATTCTACATCTTTAAAACAAAATATCAAAGATTATAAAAAAAAATTTAATTTATAAATGAAATAATACTATAAATAAAGAACAACAAATATAATAAATATTTTTATTACAAATCTAATTTTTATTAAATGAGTAATCATTTATAATATATGATTATTTTTTTTAATTCTCTTTAACATATTTCTTTAATTCAGCAATTCTCTTCTTTAAATCTTTATTTTCTGTCTGATAATAAATAATTCTTTGTTTTAATTTTATTATTACATCATCAAGTTCTCGCAATATTTCTAAATCATTCATATTAACAATATTATTTATTTTTTTTTTAAAATTGCTTTTCTTTTTTCTTCTACTGCTGAAACTTCTTTGTTTTGTTCGGCTTTTGCTTTTGCGAATTCTTTTTCTCTTTCTGCTTTTTGTTTTGCGAGTGCTTGATCTAATTTATCCGCTTCTTTTCTTGATTCTCCTGTTTTATCATTGACACCACTAACACTTAATAAATAACCTTCTTTATTAGAATTAAAAAGTTTCTTTTGAATTGAAACATCTGCCTTATTTATCCATTTTCGAACTTTATCTCTTGTTGGTTTATCTCCGCCTATCATATTTTTCGCAACTGCTAAAAATTCCTTTTCTATTTCTTTCTTTGGATATTTTTTGCCGAATATAGCTTTGTAATAATCTTCGTCTTGTTGGTCTGCATCTAATCCTCGCCCTAAACCATCAACTCTCTCGTCATTAGGTTTGTTTTTCTTTTCAACGGCATTTTTAATTTTCTTCATTGTTTTATATGATGAAACCAAAACAACAGAGGATTCAGGAAGTTCTCCTTTTTTAACTGCTTTTTCAATATTATCTCGGATTTTTGGATCAGTATTCTTGAAAAATTTAGGCATAACAAATTCTTCGTCTTCTGTGTCAGTGTCTTCTTTTGGAGGTTCAGGTTTCTTTTCAGGTTTCACTTTTTTTTCTGACTGCTTCGCTTGTTCTTTTTTTTCTGACTGCTTCGCTTGTTGTTCTTTTGGTAATTTTATTTTGAATTGTTTTTTAGGAAGAGGAGGAACAGATTTTTCTTCTGTTTTTTTAGCAGGTGCTTTTCCTTTATCAAGATATTCAGAAATTATTATTTTCGGCATTTTTTTTTCTTCAACTTTTTCTTTAATAAATTTTATAAGTTTAGGAACATTTAATTTGGGAAGTTCAGCTCTTATTCTTTCATTTTTTATTTCATTTAATTCCTTTCTCAATTTTTTATCATCAATCTTTCCTTTCTTAAAATCTTGGGCGAGTTGTTCTGTTTCCTTTGCCTGAATGTCATCAAGGTTATCTTTGTCTTCTTGTTTCATCTTTCCTTTTTCTTTAATCAATTTAAATGAAGAAATATCTTTTATATTAGAAGCCTTAACCATTTTTTCAATTAGATCATCTTTTTTTCCAACTGCTTTAATAATTAATTTTTCTAATTGTTTTTTTCTGAATTCTTTGGTTTCTTCTGAAACCATTTTTCTTGCTCTTTTATTATGTTCTTTGATGAATTCTTTTAATTCTAATGGGGAATATGTTTGTAATTTGTTTTTTAAAGACATTTATTATATAATATATACTATAAAATAATATGGAAGAAATAACTTTAAATAATAATGATAATAAAACCGAAGCCGAATTTCTTGAAATGGCGAAGGATTGTATGGAGCGAATTTCTCAAAAAAATAATGAAATTAAAAGATATAAAGATGAAATTCACAATATAGAATCGAGACTTTGTGAAATTTATGGTTGTTATAAAAAATTATCAAAATATATTGACGGAATATCTGAAATAGACACTAACATTGATTTTTTAATGAGAGAAATTGAAAATGATTTGCATCATATAATTTTTCATAGAGATAAGCCTCAAACTAATTTTAATTTTGTTATAAATTTTAATCAGAATGACGACGACGACGAAGATTATTAAATTGAGGATCATATTCAAAAACTTCAACATTTCCTTCAATTTTAGATTTAAAATCTTCATCTTCGTCTTCGTCTTTTTCTGACTTCTTCGCTTGTTCTTTTTTTGAAAATTTACCTATTAACCAATTATAAATTAGACTAACTAATCGAGCAGATGCTTCTCCGATTTCCTCTGCGTCTTTTTCTGTAAGATGACAAGAACACATTATTTTATAATTTTATTATAGAAATAAAATCTAAATTATACATATAAAATGTCATCTTTTGTTTGTCCTGTTTGTTGCGAAGAATACATTTTCACTTCGAGACTTTGTCCTTCTTGTCAAAAAATAAAACATTATTGTTCTATTTATACAAGAAAGAGATTGATGGAGGTTCTTGATTCTGTTTTCTCTCGTGAAGAGAATAAACAAAATAACAAGTTAAAGGTTGAGATAAATAGAGAAATCGAAAACTTAAAAAATAAAGTCTTAAAACCTATACAAATAAAAAGAGGTGAAGAACTTAATTAAAGAATTACTTTTTATCCATTTTCATTGCTTTTTTATGAGCCACTGAAAATGAATCTCCGTTTTTCATATTTTTAATCATATTTAATATATGTTTAGATTTCATCCCATTATGTTTCTTAGAATGTTCTTTTAATTTTTTCATTTGTGATTCTGTTAATTCTGCTTTTTTTTCAGTCTTTTTTTTACTTTGTGAAGAATTTATATTTTTATAATTATTTGGTTTTTTATACATTATAATTTATAAACATATATTAAATGACAACATATAAAGCGAAATTCAATAAAAAATTTAAACAAGATAAAGATGAATCAAATTCAAAAAGTAAAATAGCAAAACTTTCAGGCATTCCCAAAAGTATTTTGGATGAAGTTTTTGATAGGGGAATTGGTGCTTATAAAACACAACCTCAATCCGTAAGAATGAAAGGAACATTTAAGAAAAATGTTAAAGCCCCTTTATCTCAAAAACTATCAAAAGAGCAATGGGCTTTGAGTAGAGTTTATGCTTTTGTTATGAAGACATTAAACCCCAAAGAACCACAGAATCAAGATGCGGATCTGATAAAGAAAGCAAGGGAAATTTTAAAAAAAAAAAATAAATAATAAGTAAATGTGTTTTTGCTTCGGTCAATGTTTAGGTTGTAAATGTTGTATTTGTCTTAATAAAAAATTAATATCAGAACAAGAGAAAAAGATTGAAGAAAAAATTAAAGAATTGGAAATTTTAGAATTATCAATTAAAAGATTGGAAAAACTTGAAAGATTACAAAAAATAAATACGCCCTATTATGGAACATATTCTTAATTAAGATTTATGAGATATAACTGCGGATATTATTTTTGAAGAACCGCTTGAATTTGAATATTTTATTTTTAAATATCTCGCATTTACATCAAGAACAAAACCGAAATCTCCTGTTGAATAATCTGAAAAGATTGATTTGTCTGTTCTTTGATAATAATTTGAATCATCAGAAGAAACGAAAATTTCTATTTCAGCTCCAAAGTCAGAAACATTTCCAAAAACAGAAACACTTATAACCGCATTTAAATCTTGGGCGGAAGATAAAACATTCGCAGAATCAGAAACCGATTGAGATGAGAAAAGACTTGAAGCAGTTGCGGAAACTGATGAAGATCCTGAACTTGAAACTTTTAATTCGCTTAAACTATTTAATTCAACAGGTTTGAAATTTCCTGAATTATCTTTTGCTAAAAGCATAACACCTTTCGAAGATGATGCAGAATAAGCGTTGCCGTCAGTTAAAACAATGTCATCAATTAATTCAACAGCAGATTCAATTTGAGAAAGAGTTGATTGGGCGGTCGCATCAGAAACAGGGATCGCATTTGATATTCCTGATTCTATATCATTTATAGTAATTTTAAGGTGTCCGTTAGAATCAACATTGACAGGGTCTAAATTTCCGCTTTGGTCTTTACCCATACAGAGAACTTGAACGAGACCGCTTCCTCCTGCTGATACTGCCGAATAACCTTGAACGAATTTATTATCAAGAGAGGTGGTATCTCCTGCTATGGTTGAAAGAGAAGCTTGACTTGTTGAATCTGAAACACTTAAACTTCCACCAAGAGCGGAATTGATACTGCTTAAAGTTGATTGTGCGGTTGAGTCTGATGTCGCAAGAGTTCCACTAAGAGCGGAATTGATACTGCTTAAAGAAGCTTGACTTGTTGAATCTGAAACTGAAAGCGATCCGTGAGACGCTCCTGCTATATCAATTTTTAATTTATTAGAAACGGAATTGATTGCCTCTAATGAAGAGCCATTTTTTCCCAAAATAGAAATACCAGTTGAAGACATATTTTATAATTATAATTTAGAAAATTATTTTTTAAATTTAAATCCAACTAAATAAGAGAAATTATCATTGACAATGATTTTTTCTCTGTTGGTATATCTTGATTTATCTTTTTGTTTAAAAATAAATTCTTTTTCAGTAATTATTCCTTTTTTATTTCTAAAATTAATTTTAAAACCTTTATTTTTTGCTACCTTTTCGGCGTTCTCTAATGTTTTAAAAGTTGATTTTTTAAGATAGACTTCGATTATATGTTTCATTTATTTATTATATTTATTTTATTTTTATAATATATACTAAAATATATATGGAGGATTTTCTTGAAAAATATCAAAAAAGCAATGGAACAAAATCCAAAAAAACAATTGAAACAATGAAACAAAATATTTTAAGAATTGAAAGATTGATTAAAAAAAAAGTTGAAGATTTTAAACTTTCAGATTTTAAAGATGTAAATAAGATAATTGATTTAATAACTGAAAAATATAATTTAAATTCAGCAATTCAAACAATTCTCGGAATAATAAAATATTTTGATCTAAATGATTATTCAAGCGAACTAATTGAAGAATATCGTGAAGTATTAAATGAATTAGTTGTTGAACGAAATGCAGAACAAAACAATCAAGATTTCAGAAATAATGAAGGAGAGAATTGGATTGATTATCCTGATTTAAAAAAACAAATCGAAGAATTAGTTCCTGAATATTTAGATAAAAAAAAATCATTTTCAGGATTTAGAAATTTTTTAATAATAGCATTATTTTCATTGATTCCTCCTGCGAGAATATCACATTATTCAAATATGGAAAAAAGATATAAAGAAAATCTAAAAGTCAAGCCTCAATCTCTACCAAATAGAAAAAATTATATCATAATAAATGGAGATGGAACTCATACATTTATTTTTAATAAATATAAAACAAGCAAAACAAGTGGGAAAGTAATGCACGAAATAAAAAATAAAGATGTCAATGAATTATTAGATAAATACTTTAAAGATTATAACAATAACAAAAAAAATAAAAACTTTTTAATAAATGTCAATGGAAGTGAAATGAGTCAAGAGAATATCACAAATTCACAAAGAAACACAACAAAAAAACTTTTAGGAAAATCAATCAGTAATAATTTATTTCGACATATATTTTTAACTTATTTTTCAGAATTGAATCCAAGTATAGAAGAGAAAATCAAAGTAGGTGATTTAATAGGGCAAAAATACAAACCAAATCAAATGGAAAAATATGTTAGAAAAGGAAAAGATAAAAAGAATGTTTTAGAACTTTAAACAGCGTCAAGCATATTTTTAAAATAGCCTTTACCTGTAAGATAAAAAAAATTATCTTGATTTGGTGGATTTGAAAAAGGGTGAATCTCTCCAATTAAAAATTCAAAACCCCCAACAATTTTGATCGAACAATCTATTTTTGAATAATGATTGTTTAAATCAACTATTTCTTTTAATAAGACACTTCTGATTCCTGTTTGAATATTTACTTTAACAATTCGAATAAATGCTATGAATTGACCTGTTCCTCCGTAAGAAATTTCATTGACAATTAAATTTTCGTTAGTGATAGGCATTGCGAAAAAAAATTTTTGTTCTGACATTCCATCAGGAATGAAATTCATTTTTTTATAAACTCCGCCTCCAAGATCTCCCTCAATAGTAATATCTCCCATATTTGTTAAATTAGCACCAGCATCAATGACTTTGGCTTTTGTAATAGCAACAGCGGAAATTCCTGCCCCCATTCTATTTGTTCCATTCATAGCAATATAATGATTATTTCTCGAATAAACTCCATTATTTAAAGATATATATTCTATTTCAATAGTTCTTGCTCCGTTTCCTAATGATGAAAGGTCATCGAGCGAACTTGAAGAAAAAACACTTATGGCGAGAGGTGTTGGAGAAAAAGGGTTTTCATTAGAGTTGATATTCCAAAAATTTCTTTTTAAATTATTTTGTAATCTTTCGGCGTGTCCTGTTATATCTCTAACAAAAATATTTTCATATTCATCATTTATAACATCAATTTTAAAATCAGAAATATCTCTAATCAAAGAAGCTGTATGATGTTTTTTTATTGAATTTCTTTGATTTATCAATTGACCTCTCATTTCATTAAAGAGAATAGTTTCACAACTTATTTTTTGAATGGTTTGAGGATCTGAATCATTAACTAATTTGAAACGACATAATTTTCCATAAACGGAAACGTTATCATAAATTGTTTCATTCGCCTGCATTGTGTATTTATAATTTGTCAAAAAAGTTTTATCTGAATGAGAAGAGAATTGAATTTCAAGGGTCATCGCACAATCAGCAATAATCGAAAAATTAATCATATTATAAGCGAGAAGTGATTCAGGTTTCGTGTAAGTTGTCCCAATGGGAAAATCTACATTTGGAAAACTTAAATTTATTGATTTAGTAGTCATTTTTTTATTAAATATATATTTTTAGTATATATTATTTTTATTATTTTTAACTTTATTTTTTATCTTAAAAAAAAATATTAAGAAATTATTTTAAAAATAAAATATTATATTAATTTATAAAATAAATCATAATGTCTGACATAAATCCAAATTCAGAATATTTCTCAATCGTTCCTCAAAATGGTTCGGAATTCACAGAACAGAATAAAATTATTTTTGAAGTAAATCCTAACATTGCTTTTGTTAAAGGAAAAGATTGCTATTTAAATTTTGATGTTTTCAATTCTTCACCTAATAAAGAAATTGTTGCCTTTCCAAATACAGCAGGGGCTTCTTCAATGATAGAAAGAATGGATATATATTCTTTAAATAATGGCGTTTTGTTAGAATCACTTCAAAATTGGAATCAGTGGTCGGCAATGGAAAATCAATATGTTTATGATGTTAAAGACAATCTTGTTGCGAAGGAAGGTGTAAGTTCTGAATGTTATGCCTATAAGGTTTCACAGGATCAAGGAACAGGAATAACAACTCACGCTTCAAATTCAAGAGAAGCCAACAAATTAAGCGATATGCTTCTTTCACAGAATCAAGCAGGTTCGGCGGTATATATGGCGAAAAGATTCATTATTCCTTTAAGAAGTGGAATTTTTAATTGGTGGAATCTTTCAGAAAAATTGACCCCTATTATTCTTTATGGAGGATTAAGAATCGAAATCACACTTGCCGAAAATAATAAGGTCTGTCAGTTAGTAAATGGAGCGATTGAAGGTGCTGTTTATGACCCAGTCGCAACAGGTCTCGCAATAGCAGTTGATGCAGCAGTCGCAGGGGCAGGAACTCCAGTCTTAAAATCAAGTGCGACCGCAACCAATTCTCTTGATACTTGCGGATTTGTTGTCGGCAATAAAGTCTCATTATCAGGCGGAGTAATAACAGGAACAAACGCCCCTTATAGTGGAAAAATCACTGCCCTTTCAATTGATGGATCAAATAAACTTGAAATAACAATTGACTTAGACGGAGCATCAACAATCACAGCAACCAGCGGAGCAGTCGTTATGAAACTTACTCCTTTGGCGTTATCTTATAAAGTTAAGAAATGCGAATTAAAATTGCTTCAAGTTCTTCCAACATCAGCAATGATGAAAGCCATTGCGAAAGAAAGTCAAGTCAATTATTTATCATACGATTTATTTCTTGATACTCTTCCAACTTCTTCATTATCACATCAAACAGAAATCACCAGTGTCGCAAATAGAGCGAAAGCAATTTTTTCACTTATGACAAATACATCGACCGAAAACGGAAACGCTGAAAAGGGATATTATACAGGTTTAATGCCTAATGACACAGGAGACGCAAGATCTATGAAATTAAACTCAATTCAATATTTCATTAATAACAAATTATTTCCATTAAAAGATTATAACCCAATAAGAACAGCCGACAAGGTTCAAGCACATAATGAAGTAATAAAGGCTTGGGCTTCAATAAATAAACCTTGTAAAAATCTTGGAGATAGTAAGGGGGCAAATATGGCGGATTATACAAACACCTTTTTAATAGCAAGAGAACTCGCTAGAGAAAATATGGTTTATCCATTAAAGAATTCAGAGGCAGAATTAAGAACTAAATTCGCAGGAACAAGAACTTTTAATTCTCGAATTTATAGTTATGTATTCAGCGAAAAAGTTGTCAATATTTCCAATGATGGTTTATCTGTAATTTTATAATTATTTTTAGTTTAATTATTTTTTTATTTTTTGTTTTCATTATTTTTTTCTAAAAATAAAATATTATTATAATTTATAAAATAAATTAAATATGCCTGTTTCTAAACAATATTTTTCCATATCACCAATCAACAATATCCCTATAAGTTGCGACACAGCAACCGAAACTTATTCAAATGGATTTCGACATCAAGGAAATCCAACAATTAAATTTTCAATTCCATCATCAGAAAGATTGCTTGAAGTTTCTTCTCTTCATTTATCAGGTCAATTTTTAACTTTATTTAACAATGTAGCTTCAACAAGCAAAACCAATATCAATGATAATAACGGAGGAAATTTGATCCAACCTTCAAACGCTTTAATTTCTGCTTATGGAGGAGTTCAGAATTGTCTTGATAAAGTTGTCATTCAAAGTAAAAAATCAAACACCGAACTTTCTAATCAAACCAACTATGCATTATATACTTCATTAAAACAATCACACACCAACAATAAAGATGATTATCTTCAAGTTCCTTTAATGAAAACATTAGCAGGAGGAGAGAACGGAAAATTTACTTCAAGAAGAATGAATCTCACTCCTGCTTCTAACGCTTTAAATTTAGCAAATAGCGGAGGCGGAAACAATAAGAATGTAGGTCAGCACTTCTCTCTTTCTCTTGATGTTCCAATGTTAAAATCACAGGATCTTCATCTCGGACAGAATTTCTGTAATGGTTTAATGATTACTATTCATTTAAACACTTCATCCGCCGTATTCGGTCAGAGATACAGAGACCAAAAC
>Ga0208793_1001744_pt1 | contig 12050 bp, 11 predicted proteins | sample 17_taG_FD_184092 | JGI IMG/M metagenome (GOLD analysis project Ga0208793, IMG submission 184092) | Marine viral communities from the Subarctic Pacific Ocean - 17_ETSP_OMZ_AT15314 metaG (SPAdes) (version 2) | ecosystem: Environmental > Aquatic > Marine > Oceanic | place: Pacific Ocean | collected...
TGGCGATCATTGAAGATTGTGAAATTCAAGAGGGAAAGTACCTTGAACTGTGCAATCTTCTCATGGATGTACATAGACGTGGCGTTTGTTAGATTTAAAATGTAATATTATCATAGGTAGTAAGATGCACATACAAGATTATGTGATGAAAAAGCTTACGTTATGTGAGAAGTTTAGGGCGTGGATACTAAAAAGAAGGGCAAGAATATACGAAAAGAAAATGGATCGTCACATCATCAGAGCTTTCAATAATAATATGAAAGCGTGCAGGTACGAGGACCTTCTTAAAAAGTCGGATGAGGAATACTACGATTTCGCCAAAAAAATGAATACGAAATATTCCTAAGTCAACTTAAAGACCCTTAAAAGTCAATTCAAAATGCGCTGCCCAAACTGCAAAACGTGCTTAACTGCTATTAAAAAAGGACACACAGAATGTGTTATGTCTTTCGATTATAGGAAATGCAAGAATGCTTTGATTGAAGCCGCTAAAGCAAAACAGCTTCATGTATACAACGCTCTCAAAGAAATGCATTGGATTCGGAATTTGAACCCCTCCCTTATCGATGACTGGGATACCCTTGGAACTCATCTTATCTTGAATAATTGGTATGATCAATATCATGAAATGTATAGACCCATCATTCAAGAAAGACCCTCTGGTATGGAGCCGCGGCGCAAACAACACGTGCGAAACGTTGTGAATGCGTGTATTAAATCCAATGACTTACAAACTCTCCGCAAATACGTGTATGCGACTTCTGTGGTTGGTAATGATTGGACGCCCGCTCATTTCTATGTGGCACACTATGGGTATCAAGTTCCGGGACCACGGATTATGGATTCTTATATATCTGAAGATGATATGATGTATACGATGGAATTGGCTGTTAAATCCAAGAATAAGGATATCATTAAGGAAGTGTATGGATGGTTTCAAAACAGAAGCATCCATTGGAATACGTGGGATTTTGATTATGCGATTGAAACCGGTGACATCTCTGTTTTGTTTCAAGTCATCGAATTATGGAGAAATTGCCCGGATGGAATGAGAGGGGTTGGAATCCAAATGAAATTGGCCACTATCGCAAAAAGTCGCTTAGATATGTTAAAGTTGTTGGATGATTTCCTTCCTAACAAGGAATACCCAGAGAATATGATGCGCCAGATTAATTACAGCAGAGGTCAATCTACCAGAGACAGACGAAAGATGGCTTCGTATGTATCCCAAAAGATGCTTGAGCTAGGACAAACGCACGCTAGTAACCAAGCGGAGGAGCGACGAATTGAGCGGGAGAGAATTGAACAGCGCCAAGCCACCACTACGCCCGTAGCCCCCGCGCAAGAAAGACCCACCAATCTCCAAAAAGCATTGTCTCTGATTGAGGATTGCGAAATTCAAGAGGGAAAGTACCTCGAAATATGTAATCTTCTAATGGACGTTCACCGAAGAGGGGTTAGAGCATAGAATATAATAGAAATAGCCATGTAAAAAATATGTAACGAATAAAAACATGCACCTAAAAATAATATTAAAGAATAGGGTTTTGTAGCATATAATGGATAATGTGAAGGAATGTTCAAAGTGTCATGAAATGGAGGAGCACAGTAGGAACAGGTCGAGACTGAATGGACTACAGGCATATTGTAAAAAGTGTGAGAAGGCGCACCGCGACAAACCCGAAATTAAAGAAAGGAAGAAGGTGAACAACGCCGAGTACCATGCCAAACCGGAAAACAGAGAAAGGAGGAAGGTGCGCGACGCCGAGTACTATGCCAAACCGGAAAACAAAGAAAATAAGAAGGCGCGCGACGCCGAGTACCGTGCCAAACCAGAAAACAAAGAAGAGAGGAACGCGCAGGTGAGGGAACGCCGCAAAAACGATCCGGTGTTCCGCGCCAGGGAGTGTCTGAGAACGTTACTACGCGAGTTCCTCGACGGGACATCGAAGAGTGAGCGCACAGAGGAACTACTCGGGTGTTCCTATGAACAATTCGTTGAGTACCAACGCGCGATCGCGTCGCCCGAGGTTATAGCCGCCCTCGCCGCCGGTGAAAAGATCGATCACGATCACAACGTACCCATGACCGTCAAGGGACTCGATCCTCGGATTGAATCCCATCGTCGCGCGATGTGTCATTATACGAATTATTTCTTGCTCGAAAGCCTGGTAAACGTTCGAAAGCGGAACCACACCCCTGAAGGATTCAATTTCGCCGCGTGGCTCGAGGAACAAACGCAGCGCATAGCCGCGTGTGAGGGAAAGACACCCATGGAAACCATCGAACAAAATAGAGAATACATAGACGCCACCCACGCGTTTGCGGATCGATTCAGAGAACCTTCCTCTCTCACACCATAAAGGACTCGCCGGCAAGAGATAAAAACTCTATTGATTAATCTCCATATATAAAATAATTCTATCCTCATCTGACAGATTTTCTGCCCAATGTGGTTTCCTCGCGTCTAGAACAATATGTTTCCCATTTTCTTCTATGACGTCCCCACTCTTTGAGTGGTGTAGAATACAGTATCCATATGGTACAATTAGACCTAGATGATATGTAAATTTATAGTTAGGACCTACGTCATCAGTGTGTAATTTTAGTTTTACACCCCCCTTCATCAACGAAAATCCAGCGACCTTGATACCCTCGATTGATGAAAGTAACTTAAACGTCTTTGGGCACAGTTCACAGTTACCCACGACGGGCTGTCCATCCCATATGAGTGGCCAACTGATCCAGTCCTCGGCGACGTGGTCTTGTCCTCCCTTGAGCCACCCGTGTTTACCGGACGTGTACAATTCAACGACCTTTTTCAAGTGTTCCGAACCCACCCATTCCCCTTCTTTACGAGGTATTTCTGTTATGAATGTTTCGGGGAGTGAAGCGACCTCACTCTGTAATACTTTGTAGTGGTCTTTCAACTCTTTAAGGAGCATCTTATGACACACTAGACCTATTTTTTTATATGGATATAGTAAATGTACTCCCTTTTGTGTCAACCAACTATACTCCCACCCCCATCACCACGGGCGCAAGATGTTATGATGATGGGAGTGAGAACATGTAGAGTAGTGATAGTGAGACCCACTCAAAAAGAGAATGTCTATGAATTAGAGATCGTAAAAGAAGCTCCTCCCTTAACTGTAGATTAACTAAAGAAATGATGCGTGTATCATATAAGTATGGAAGATGATCTCAAAAATGTGATGCGAATCATAGACAAACACTCGGATAAGATGCCCGACGGTGATTATCTCGAGTTGTGTAACATAATGCGTGATATGTATAGGGGTGAGGTCGATGACGAGACTGAACCTGTTTCGGCTCGGAGTCTGTTTCCCGAAGGTCTGATTTTAGAAGACATAGCCGTAGATAACGATACACGCTTACATTACTATACAGATTGTGAAAATATGATGCGGTCTACGGACATACAGCTCAAAGAAGATGAGATCAAGCTGTTAGACAAAAAAATAAGGGGTATCAAAATGTTACGTAGAATGACCCCCGCTATAATGCGTGAAGCCATTAAACATCATTATGAAGTACATTTAATATACCTAGATGATTATACGGCGGAGACTTTTGAAGCCATGGTGGGTACGAAGGATGAATTAATGAACATATGTAGATCATACATGGAAATGCAAAACAGGTTTAAATCAATGTATAGACGTAATTTAAACCTGCGTTGTGTTAAAATAGGTGAGGAAATCCATTTGATTCGTCAGGGATTCATTTAGAAGGTTTTGTAATTAAATTTTTAGAGATTTCATCTTTTTGGTCAATGAACCTACCGGTGATTCCTTTGTTTTCTGTTTCTTTCTAGAACTCTCGCTCGGTGTTCGCTTTCTTTTTTTACTTGACTGAGGTTTACTCTTTTTAGATACACCTGTTTTATGTACACTTTCTTCTGGACTACGCTTCACTGATTTTCTTGACCCTATTTTGAGTGCATTCGCAAGTCTTACCTTTTCAACTAAAGTTCTAGCTGGTATATTTGTGCGAGTTGGAAATACAATATTATATGGTACACCTTTTACAGCCCTACAACACGCAATTATGTATACGGCTTCTTCATCTGGGTTTTCGTTTAGAAACGTGGTTATTCTTTTTTTGTGCGGTGTTCTAGTTTCCTGATATGGAGTATGTAATTCTTTACTTATACCTTTTGCAAATGGTGCATGTGGTAATTTCTTTATACCCATCCACACTTTATCATCGGTGAAATTGAGTACTGTATTTGGAAACTGCTGTCTTCCCTTTATTATTTCAAATTGTCTATTTTTGACGTGTTCAGTAAAAAAATTAGATAAACGTGATTTTGATGCAAGACGTTTTACCAATCTTTCACCGGCTTCAAATGTTAATGCCTGTCCTAATTTTACAGGCATGACGAGCGTTTTATTTGGGGGTACGCGCACAACGGCCTGTGATTGTGAGCTTGGTGCATAATCTGCACCATGTGCCATTATGAGATAGACAGGTATTTTACCGGCCGCCGCCTTCTCTAAGAGAGACATCTTACTATGTACATATAAATTATTTACACTGGCCAATGTGGTATATCTATTTTTGTTTTTGATATATCTTTTAATAATATACTAGGTAAAAACCACCCAACAGAAAATCCTAACCCAGCAGAAGTAACGATTCTAGCAAGTTTATGCATTTAAGATTACCATTCAAAAAAATATCAAGTATATGTAAGATGTCATCTGAGATATGCGCTGCAGATGCTAATAACGAAGATTGTTCGTGCTACAATATCATAAACAGAGATTGTGACGCAGAACCCGACATCCCAGGATGCAAGGAAAATAACGAATGGAAAGATGAAATTCTTAAAGCCATCCCAGATAAACCAGCATTCGCTAATCAGAAAGAAATGGCAGAAAGAGAGTTAAAATCCAGGTATCATTGTGGTGGTAGAGCGTGTCCCCACGATAAGTATAGGCCACCCGAATACCATGATCTCGCGGCTATTGGGAGGTGTAATTTAAAGTTAAATATTTGTTCATCCAATGTTACTACTGAAGAGAGTATAGCCGCTAAATATTTTAGAGATTGTTCTATTAATAACATTGTAGCTGAGGATATGGATTCTGTGCTCGCCCTTGATGAAGGTGCACAAGCTTTGTTTGGAATGAGAACTTCTGAAAACGCGGCTTACATTGCGGCTAAGAATAAGAAACTTCAATTGGCGATTCGTGCTAATGATCGAGAAGCCGAGGCTGACCGACAAGCGACACAGGATGCGGGTCGGGCAGCTCATAAGGACACGTTAGAAGACGTGAAAGATATGCGTCAAAGAGACGAAGAAAATAAGAATCGTCTCCTTTACATATTAATTGCGGTCGGCATACTAATGACGATCTTAATTTTAAATGTTTAGTATTTATAAGATGTCGGAATTAGTCGACGAAGCGTTTTGTGCTCAGGACACAAACAAGAACGATGAACGTTGTTCTTGTTATAACGTCATAGAGCGTGACTGTGAAATGGAACGCGATATACCTGGATGCAAGGAAGCCATGAAATATGTCGATGATACGATTTCTAATATTCCAGACACACAGGGGCCACACAAAGCCGTAGCTAGATTAGAACTCATGCAACGCCTCTATTGCCCAGGTAGAGTATGTGTTGGTACAAATAAATATAAACCAGAGATCATAGAAGATTTAAGAAAAGCGTCCCCATGTGGGTTTAATTTGGATATATGTGTTCAGAATACTGAAATAGACACAGCGCTTGATACTGAAGTGTTTAATGAATGTAAAATCAACGAAAATTTCATTGGAGCTGATCCATGGGAACTTGATTTTACTGAAGATGAAGAAGAAGACATTAAACGACTCGCGGGTGAACGCAAACACAGACTTGAAACTAAAAAACTTGAGTTAGAAGAGAATAAACTCACACGTGAAGCACTTCAAGACCGTAATAAACTATACACATACGTTGGTATAGCTGTTTTTATACTTATATTAATACTTATCTTGACACTTAAATAATTTCTAACTCAATATAAAGCGGATACCATGATAAAGATCGTGATCATTCTCGTTATATTGATAGGTCTAGGACTTTTAGGGGCTAAATTATCACAGGATGACAGTAGTGATGATATACTAGTTGCCATTGATAATGCCACTCAACAGGCCATCAGCAGAGGTGAGTTTGAGGTTCCAGAGGGGGTTTCGTACGTCGAGAAAAAGGATTGTGAGGGTACACAATGGATCAAACAACAGGAATGCTCTCTCAATGGTAAGCCCATGGATGGGACAGAGGGTAGCTGTGGTCCAGGTAAAGAGATATGGATTCTAGACCAAACTCACTCATCTTTTAAACCAGCCACAGGTGGTGGTAAGTGTGAACCAGAGGAAAGAGATTGTAGCGTTGAATGTCCAAAGCCATGTGAAGGTGATACATGGACAGATACCGGGAGATGTGTCAGAAAAGAGTACGACACGAGAGGTAATATGAAAGAGGTCGTGTTAGATGGCACAGAGGGTAAGTGTGGTGAAGGCATCACACAATTTAACCTTGATACGACGGCTCCAGATTACAAACCAGCGGTTGGTAAAGGTGAGTGTCCCATGACGAAGGGTGGGGCATGTAATGTTCCATGTCCGAAACCGGAACCACCAAAGTGTAACAATTATACGGGGTGGGTTGAAAATGTAGGCTTAGGGTGTGTTATGAATGAGTTTTCAACAAGAAAAGTTCAGTGTGGACAAAAGGGTGTGAAACAATATTTTAATGTGTCTACTAACCCCAAACATTGCGAAGAACTTATAAAGTGGGAAACGTGTACGGGTAAACCATGCCCAATAGACTGTGTCGGTTCATGGTCCGGGTGGAGTGCGCCCAAGTCTGATGAACCATGCGGTGTTCAACCATACAAGGAAAAAACATACTCTGTTACTACACAGGCCCAACACGGGGGTCAAGTCTGTGGCTATACACACGGTGATACGAGGAAACAAAATGCGGGTTCGCCATTAGCATGTTGTGAAGTTACAGGTGATTGGGCCAAGGTGGGGGATTGTAAACCCGATGGTACAGCCAAATGGATACGACCATACAAGGAAAATAAACCGGGTGGGTGTGACAATTCACAAAAAGCAAAAATTATGGCATGCTGTTATCCAAAGGGTGATTGGCGGGATATCACTGGATGTAATGAAAACGGTAAAAAAACTCAAGAACAAACCACAGTGAATTGCATAAAAGAAAAAAAGACACGGGAAATTGATTGTGAATACGTCGGTGAATGGTACAAGAATGGAGGGTGTGGAACTGATGGTAAACAGTGGTGGTCTAGAACCACCGTGAACAGTAACAAAACGAGGTCCGAATCACGGGATTGCTGCTACGAAGGTCCATGGAAAAAGGGACTCGTGGACGGACAGCATGAATCGGCGCTTATTGGCGAGGATGCAAATGGTAACGCGGTAAATGGTAACAGTTGGTATGGTTCCTGGTCCCCTAACCACTGGAAAGCATACAGTATTGAAGAGAGAGAAATCAAAAATTGTCCACCCGGACATCCAACGGAGAAGAGATCTTATAAGTGTGGGCGAGGGTCTTGTAGACAATACGACAAATACTGGTTTTGGGCGAGTAATGCTAACTTGAAAAAAGGCAGAGAAGGGCCTTGTGGAAGCACGTATAACTGTTGTGAACGATGGGAGCCATGTTCAGAGGATTCGAATGATTATATAAAGGGTCCTAAGGGTACACAAGGTAACTATCAATATTCTTATTAAATTTAAAAAAAATCTCACTCAATATAAAGAGGATAACGATGATAAAGATCGTGATCATTCTCGTTATATTGATAGGTCTAGGACTTTTAGGGGCTAAAATATCTCAGGATGGTGGTAGTAACGATATACTAGTTGCCCTTGATAGAGCCACTCAACAGGCCATCAACAGAGGTGAGTTCGAGGTTCCAGAGGGGGTTTCGTACGTCGAGCAAAAGGATTGTGAGGGTACAGAATGGATCAAACAAAAGGGATGCTCACTCAACGGTAAGCCAATGGATGGAACCGAAGGCAGTTGTGGTTCGGGTAAGGAGATATGGATTCTAGACCAAACCCACTCATCTTTTAAACCAGCCACAGGGGGTGGTAAGTGTGAACCAGAGGAAAGGGATTGTAACGTTGAATGTCCAAAACCATGCGAGGGTGACACGTGGAAAAACAGTGGGAAATGTATAAGAAGAGAGTACGACATAAGAGGTAATATGAAAGAGGTCGTGTTAGATGGCACAGAGGGTAAGTGTGGTGAAGGCATCACACAATTTAATCTTGATACGACGGCCCCGGATTACAAACCAGCGGTTGGTAAAGGTTCGTGCCCCGTCACGAAGGGTGGGGCGTGTAACGTTCCATGCCCGAAACCAGAACCACCAAAGTGTAATAGTTATGGGGGGTGGATTGAAAATACGGGCTTAGGGTGCGTTATAAATGAAAATTCATCTATAAAGGTTAACTGTGGACAAACGGGTGTAAAACAGAAATATAAAATTGCTACAAATCCAACGGTTTGTGAGGAATTAATTGACTGGAGTACGTGTACGGGTAAACCCTGTCCAATAGATTGCGTGGGTTCATGGTCCGGGTGGAGTGCACCCAAGTCTGATGAATCGTGTGGTGTTCAACCATACAAGGAAAAAACATACTCTGTTACTACACAGGCCCAACACGGGGGTCAAGTCTGTGGCTATACACACGGTGATACGAGGAAACAAAATGCGGGTTCGCCATTAACATGTTGTGAAGTTACAGGTGATTGGGCCAAGGTGGGGGATTGTAAACCCGATGGTACAGCCAAATGGACACGACCAACGGAAGAAAATAAACCGGGTGGGTGTGACAATTCACAAAAAGCAAAAATCATGGCATGCTGTTATCAAAAGGGTAACTGGACTGATACATCACCATGTAATCCCGCGACCGGTGAAAAAACCCAAAAACAGGATACAAAAAATTGCCCAGAAAGTTATAAGACACGCCGTGTTAACTGCACATATGTGGGTGAATGGGAAAAGGTTGGTGTGTGTGAAAACTCCAAGCAAAAATATAAACGAACCGTCCATCATTCTAATGAGACTAGGACTGAGGAGAGACCGTGTTGTTCTCCCGGTGAATGGACGGACTTTATATGTAAGTCAAATAACAACTCGCATAGTAGCAATCGGGGTGACTTGGTGCAATCGAGGTCTATAGTGGGATGTCCCGCGGATACACCATTTAAAAAAACAATACCGAATGGGTGTAACTACCGCGGGTGTAAAATTGCATTGCGAGCTCACTGGTGTTGGGACGGGGGACCGGAGTGGGAATTTACAAAAAACGAACGCAATTTACATAGACATGGTGCGGGTGATACGGTGTCGAGTTACAAAATGGCTGGCGAAAACTGTAGCGCGTCCGTATACGGTGGCACAAACTACAGTGGGATGCAGTGGAATAATAGACACACTGTTAAAAATAAAAATTGGAGTAACCGACAATGTTTTAATATGAACGGACCCGATAACAGTATTAGCTCCATGAGTCTGACATCTTATCCCACAGTGTTAGGGACATGGCAAGGTCCCAACACCAGTGATGATTAATAATATGAATTTGTGTAGGTATATTAAGTTTAACCTGTAACGTTATACGTTTACATAAGTTACAAGTTTAAACACTTTACATTCTCGATCTACCACGTGTTCGTATAATTTCGTATACCCATATGGTTCGCAAGATAACGGGAACATGATAATTTCACCCCTTTCAATTGTAAATGAGAATCCCGTGTGTATAAAATAAAACGTGAGAGGCTTTTCTTCGATATTTATAAACAAAATCCCGTGTGTAAGTGATTCCTTCGAATACATGTAAAGGTTATCATATGAGAGCTTTGTAATTGAATGTTTAACCCTATCAGCGGTAGATAACGGTGTTTTTTTAATTAAATGCTCCATTATGACTTTATTACGGGTTTCTGATTTCTTGCCGATTATAATTTCAAATTGATTCTCTGTTATATGGTCTTTTAGTACTACGGGGGTTGGTATATTGAGTGGCGTGTTTATAATAGTCTTAAGAAATCTATTTTCGTCTAAAATAAAACATTTTACCGTGTCTGCGCCTTCTTCGCGGAGTTTACATAGTCTATGGGAACCATCTATGGCTCTAAATAAAGCATCGTGAGGATTTAATTTAGTATGGACTACCACTATAGGTAGATAGTTATCCGTGTTAACGCACTTATAATCTTTAAATTCCGGTGTATCTTTAGATTTCCAAGAAATCAAATTTATTGGTATTTCAGTAGGTGTTTCGAATAGTATATCGTCTATGAGTATTAATGGTAATCTCCCCATCATATCATGTTTAACGGACCAGTCACATCTATCACTTTTTCCTAGAGTCGAGTGCGCCCCTATTATGAAATTGTTAATAGGGCATTTATTTTTGGACATTTCTTTGTTATTGTAATAATCATCGTATAATATCAATTTACCATTTAACATGTGTTCATTATTTAATTTGAAACCTATACTTATTCTATTCGTATCACTACCAACACAGTGCCATAATAGTTTTTCATCACCGACTTTAAATTTTTTAATATTCCACCCCTTTTTATCGTATTGTGTAACTATTTCGTCCTTTTCATTATCATAATATCTAAAAAAACTTTTATCCTCTTCCTTTGCCCAAACTAAGTAGTATCTTTCACCTGGATTGTTACTGTTAGTATGCCAACCACAAGCTCCACCCGGTGGATAATAATATAAACCAGTTGGAACTGCAAACCCACCCATTATTTTGCTCATCTCTTTCATGAGTTTGTAGATTTGATGTGGATGTCTTCTGTATGTATAACGATTTGAATTATTCTCCAACATTCTAGCTGTTGGTAAGTCTGTATGTTCTGATTTTATTTTTAAAAGTTCATCTAGATCTAGTTTTACATCTAACATTGGGTTAAATGAATCATCCTTCATCGAATCTCTCCAGTCTAATTTTTCTAATAAGAATTCATTAGCGACATTTTCCAATGATGGATTCATATTTATTTTTATGAATTTTATTATTTAACAAATATATCTCATTTAGCCTTCGGCAACGCCTCGGCCCCCCTTCGGCAACGCCTCGGTGCACCCCCACGTTTCCCCACGACTCACGAGTGTTTCCCCACGCTCGATGGGTGTTTCCACACGCTCGATGGGTGTTTCCATACACTCGATGGTGTTTCCATACACTCGATGGGTGTTTCAACACGCTTGATGGGTCCAGGTGCGCCGAGGACATATTATCCCTGCACAAAGACTACAAAAACGGTTTATGATGAAGGACTTGGTACAGGTAAAACGTGTAGAAGTCATTATATAATGGGTGGTTATACACGGTGGCTGTGATGGTTCGAAACGAACACACAGCCGCACTCGCGCCGTCTTAAACTGTCCGAGTGGAACCGCGACGACCGAAAATCAACAGAGGGATTGTAATCATTGTCAAGGTAAATGGGTAGAGGGAAGTGTGCGAAATAAATATATCAGGCAAACCAGTAACCGAATTGGCACTACAACATATTACGATAGATTTAAAACTTCTACATATAAAATAACTAAACCAGCGACAAACGGTGGAAGATCGTGTCCACACAAAGATGGTGAAAAGAAAGAAGAAAATCTAGGTCAATGTAAAAATCGGGGGATGTCAACCACCGTGATGCCCCGATGTTAATACCCAAACAACAAACTATTTTGTAATAATTTCTCATTCAATATAAAGAGATGCCGTGTCGGCGATGAGACTGGTAATCATTCTCGTTATATTGATCGGTCTCGAATTTTTGGGTATGCAGATAACTGCAGACACGGGTGACGAAGATAAAATTCAAAAATAAATAATATTTTAAATTATTATGCAATCATCGCAATTGTCTTTACCTATATATATATTTGTGGTGAAATACAGTACTCTGGTATGACACACGATGATATAGATGAAATACACTCAATAGAATTA
>Ga0208793_1001755_pt1 | contig 11989 bp, 14 predicted proteins | sample 17_taG_FD_184092 | JGI IMG/M metagenome (GOLD analysis project Ga0208793, IMG submission 184092) | Marine viral communities from the Subarctic Pacific Ocean - 17_ETSP_OMZ_AT15314 metaG (SPAdes) (version 2) | ecosystem: Environmental > Aquatic > Marine > Oceanic | place: Pacific Ocean | collected...
GCGTGTCGCCAGCGGCAACCGCACCGCCCGCCGCGTCACATCGCCGCCCGGAGTCGTCAAAGGACAGGACGACATCAGCCGTGCCATTGTTGATTAGGATGCCGTCGCCCGGCGAAAACGTCACCGTACTGTCTTGGGCCTGCGGCTGGTTCAGCTTGATAGTCACAAACTCAGGGTCGGGAGCCGCCTCCGCCGTCAGCACCATCGAGATGTGCAAGTCTTTGACGTTATCAACTGGATCGGCCCGGATGTCCTTGACCGTCTCCGCACTAATCGTCTTGAGGAAGCCCGACGCATCAGTCTCCATCTCTCGGTTGGCAATCGTCACCCGGCTGTCGGACATCTTGACGCGGGCCACGTCGTACTCAACGCCAAGCGTGCCGCCTTGGTTCTCAACGTCCCAGTCGTCCGTGTCGGCGTCATGCAGAACGTCGAGCAGTTCCTTGGCCGTGCCGCTGTAGCCGTCAGGGATGATGAACTTGTATACATGATCGCCGTCAGCAGCTGTGGGGCCGAGGTCGAACACGATCAGCTTGGTGTCCACTGGCACGCCCTTGCGCTCGTTCAGTGCTTGGGCGTCTGTAGGCGTCCGCCCGCCCGACAAGACATCACCATTTGCGTCAAGCTCGGCGATGGTGTGATCGGCGCTGCCGCTGCTGGACGCGGTGACCTTGGCGTGGAATATCCCCTTGTTGTCAGGCACAACATACCAGACGCCCGTGCCGTCCGCGCCATGCCTAAACCCTAGCGTCACCAGGTCATCAACGCCGCGTGCCTGCCCATCAATAGCCCGCACCTTGTCCGGGTTGCCCGTTTCGCCATCCCATAGCCTGCCGCTCGGCAAGTCCACCATGTCGGACTCGGCCTCATCCCAATACTGCTCTTGCACCGAAAGAAGTAGCGGGTCCGTTGCGTCTACCGCCGTGACCCGGCCAATGATAAAAGCCTCTGGCCCTACGCCCGGCCTACGCCTGCGGGCCTTCGGGCCAGCGTACAGCGGGTCGTTGGCCTCTACCGTCCGCACGGCGTCAACGATACGCTTCGCCCCTTGCTTTGTGAATCCGTGTGTTGTCATGCGGTGATCGTGACTGCGGTGTTAAACGTATCGGTCAGGGTGACGTTGGCAGACAGCTTCGCAGTGCCGCCCGTCTGCGTGAGGGTAACGGACTTAGCCCGCCCGTCGCGTTCACTGTCGAAGATGCCGCCGTAAAGGTTGACCGTAGCTGTGCCGGTGCCGTCGTTGTAGAACGTGCCGCCGTACTGGTTCAGCGTGTAGGCGTCTGCTCCCTTTTGGGTAACCACGCCGCCGCTCTGGTTGATCGTGGTCACCGCAGCACCCAAGTCCTCCAGCGTGCCGCCCTCGATCTGGATGGTGCCTACCGTACAGGCCGCGTCGATGATAACCGTGGCGTCGGCCCGCACGACCAGCGTCGTGATGTTGGCGTTCACCAGCCGGACGACGCCGCTCACCACATCAAACGTCGTGATGGGGTTCGTGTCGTTCTTGAAGTACAGCCCGGCGTTGCCCTGCGATGCAGTGCGGGTGCGGTCCACGCGAACCTCAGTGCTGCCCGCCGTACCCATATCGAGATACCACGTCCCGCCGCCGGCGTACACGACGCTATTGGCCGCACCCTGGTCGAGTTGCAGGTAGGTGTCGGCACTGCCAGCGTCGCCGGAGCAAGTCGGCAGGATGGTGATGTCGTCAAGCTCGGTGCCGGACTGGTCAGAGCCGGTCAACGATTGAGCCGAGCCAAACTGGAAAAGGACATCATCATTAGCGACCGGGGCAACGCCGCCGACCCAGTTGGCCGTGTTCGTGTAGACGCCATCTGCCAGCGTTGTTAGTGTATATTTCTCAGGCATCAGTTACCTCATGGGGTGTTTGTAGTGGGTAGGCCAAGGGTGCCGAAGGTCTTCAGTGGCTTGGCCTTCGTGTTGAACTTCAACAAGACGGGGTTGGCATTGTCGGGGTTCTCGATAGGCTGGCCCGCGCCATCTAGCAGTACAGGCTCTTGAATCGGGACGCCGTGGTCGTCAAGGATTGGCGTCAGTAGAACGTCACCCGCAGCGTCCCCAGCCTTCTTCTTCATCGTCCCCTCATCCACAAGAGTCAGCCGCCAGTCCGTGCCGATCTCGACGGTGGTTGTTTCACGCCAGTACCGCACCCCGTTGCGCTCTTGGTTCGTGGCCTCAATCGAAGCAATACGAGCCTCATAGGGGGCCAAGGGAAGGCCAGCCAGCGTGAAGTTGTCGGAGTTGATGGCTCCCCGATACTCAGATGCCTTGTTCTCGTTAAATGTCGAAGCGTTCGCGGAATACTGATAGACAAGGATGTGGAAGTCCTCATCGGCGGGTGGGTCGAACTTTTGGCCCGCACTGTTCTGGATAGCCTTATCCTCGTCGGTGCTATCAACAGGCAGTCTGATTGTCTTAGACCCCCAGCGGATGTCGGGGTGGTCGTTGAGCGGGTTCTCGTCCTCCACATCCTCAGACCCGCCAGAACCAGAACTATAGTTCGCGGTGACCAGCACGACCTTGCGCGAGTCCTCGACCGTCTCAAAGTCAGCAGAGATCGTCTTGCACTTCGCCGCAGCGTCATACGGGAATATGTCCCCTTCAATGACCGGGGCAGTGCTGATCGCCTGCGCGGGGTGCTGGTATACGGCATCGCTGACCACACGCCACACGCGGGTATAGTTGCGTTCGCCGATGCCACGGTTCGCCGTTCCTCTGATTTCGCTTGCTGTTGCTGCCATTAGAATTGCACCACTACATTTCCGCCCGCCGCTGCACGGGCCATCGCGTTAGCTTCCTCTTGCAGTCTCGTCTGCTTCTTGCTTTCCTTGACTTCGTCCGCAGTGTTGCGCTCGACCTTGTCCTGGCTTCGGCCTGCCGCACCACCGACGCCCAGCGCCCCCATCTCGACACGGCTGGCCGCAACGCCCGCAGCCGCCGTGACCGCTTCTGCCTTGGGCATCAGCTCTTCACGGAACATCTCGAAGGCCCGGCGTGCCTGATCGCGGCTAATCAGGCCAGCCTTAAACAGTTCACGTAGCTTGTTGTATTCCTCGCGAAGCCGCTCCATTGGCGTCTTGATCTTTTCAAGGATGGCGGCGGCGGAGTCCTTGAGTTTGCCCATCTTGTCGGTGATGGCCGACTGCTTCATGGCCTTCTCAATATCGAACGCGAATATGTCCTTGCGGGACTTGAGCAGGGCGATGATGTCCTTGGCCGAGTCGCTGCCCGCGATCTCTTTGGCGAGTTGAGCGGTGGCCCTGTGTTGCAACTGGATACCCAATGCACCTTCACGGGCAAGGTCTCGAATCGTCTTGAGCCGCTGGATGAACGCTTCGGCGGGCGTTCGGGTTGCATTGAATAGGCCATCTGCCGCTGATCGCATTGCTGCCACTTTGTCGGCGGCGCGCGTTGCGGCAATCTTCTCGATGGCGTCAGAAGCATCCCCCATCGACTCGGCTGCCATTGTCGCGTTCCGATTCGTAATGCCCCACTCGCTGGCAATCTTGCGGGATTCTTCTGCGATAATCGCCATCTCGCTGGCGAGGCGGTCGCCTAGCAGTTGATTGCGGTTGGCACGCTCCAATTCGTTGGCGGTATTCGATAGTTCCTCTCCGAAGATGCGCCACATCTTAGACTCTTCGGAGGACGGGTTTATCTTCGATAGCCCCTCGGCCATCTTTTGCAGTGCCTTAGTGGTGAACTGCTGCAATCCGCCCAGCGACTTCCTAAGCAGGCTGGCCCCGTTCAGCATCGTCCTGACCGTCTTAACGAACGTCTCGCCCATCGACGAGACAGCCCTGCCCAGCCCCGACGACGTGGTGGATGCGTCGGTCATAGCACGGACGATCGCTGTGAATGCTGGGGCGGTGTTTGAGATTAACTGCCGGGCCATGCCAACCCATGCCGTTTTCAATTCCAGAACGGAGTCGTTTAGCAGTTCAACCCGCGAAGCCTGCTCACGCGACACAGCCGCACCTAACTGCAATGACCTCGCCCTCGCAGCGTCTACGCCCTTCACGCCATCCTTTAACGTGCTGATGAGTTGGACGCCCGACCTGCCGAAGATGCGATAAGCTGCTGCTGCGCGAGCCGCTGCGGTTGGCAGTTTAGCGATCTGTCCTGCGATAACACGGAACTGGTCGCCTGTCTCAAGGCGTGAAAGACCCTCCGCGTTCAGCCCAAGGTCTCGCAGGGTGGTAGCGGCTTCCCCAATGCCCTGCGAAGCGTCGCCGATGTTGCGCAGCATGGTACGCATCGATACGTTCAGCTCGCGCGTTGAAACGCCAGCCAGACCCGCCTGCAACTGCAACGCCGCCAGATTCTCGGTGGTGATTCCCAGCCTGTCGCTGAACTTGCCAATCTCGTCCAGGTTGGCAAGTTCAGATGATAGGACTCGCTTGACAGCAGCGATGGAGCGCTTAAACGCATTGACCGCAGCGAGGCCCACCGCAGCACCCACACCCACAGCGATACCCTGCCCCATCCGCTTTACGGTTGAAGTAGCATCTCCGGAGAACTTACGCACGTCGCCACGGGCCGCTTGCAGTCCACGCTTGAGGCGTGCGCTGTCGGCGGTCATCTGGACGTTGAGCTTGCCAACTGTTCGTTTAGCCACGGGCTACCCCCGCATTGTGACGATGGGCGAAGGCGAACAGCTTGTCTTTGATTTCACCTGATTGCATCGGTTGGCCTTGTGTCATCGCGTGACCCGCTAACAGCTTCTCAAAATTAACCCGCTTCGCGCCCGCCGCAGTCGCCACTGTGTAGGCAACGATGGCTGATCGTATGTCGTCGCGGTCTTCGCCAAATGGTTCTATCTTGGAGTAGGCCATCCATCTCCTAAACTCGCCCCAAGTGCACCTAGACTTTGCCTCAGATACCGGACAAGACCACGCCAAGGCCAAGCGGTGCCACATCCGCTCAACGTGGTCCCCCCTCAGTTTCCCTCAACGGTCTCATCGTCAAGGTCTGAAAGGAAACCGCTGTTAGCCGCCACCGCGTCGGAAAGGTCTCGCAGCTTCCATGCGGGTGCGGCCATCACTTCGGACAAGTCAGAGGGGCTAAACACTAGAATGCCATCCTCGGTGACAAGACCGGCAATAACTAGGCGGGCCATAGACTCAAACTCGCTGCGGTCGCCGCTGTAGATATAATCCACGTCAGACCCGCTGAGTTCTTTCACCCACAGGTCACCCAGCCTCTTCGTCTCCACCTTCGAGATATTCCCGGCCCCGCTCAGTAAGTCGCTCTTGTTCATCGCTGTCCTCAATTCTTTCAACAGTACACGGCGCAGCCTGCGTCTCACCATGAGACACAACACGGACGACACCGAAACATGCGAGGGTCGAACCCATCGCCGGGTCGATGGCTACATGGTCACCCACAGAGCCATCGACCCGCTTATCGTTTTGCAAGACTTCCACGATCATGCTTACACCTCATCGGTAGGCGTGATAGCACCGCTCATCTTGACGGTGAGTGTCCCGGTCATCAGTTCCTCAAGCGGCACGCCTGCGGTGAAGCCGGTGGCGAACCCGGTGCCTGCCCAGTTTGCTGCGGTCGAGCCGCCGCTGGATAGTGGGAAAGTGACGGTGATAGTCTCAGCCGCCTGGTCAATCGGGGGGAAGTCATCGGGGTCGAACTGAATCTCAAGCGAGATTTCGCCGGGGTTGTACAGGTCGCCGGGGATGAACGTGTGGGCCGTGGTCGTCCCCAAGTGGGTGGTCTGGACGCTGGCACGCTCGATGCCGTCCCAGTCGACGCTAACCACATTGGCGGTGAATCCCGAAGTTCCGAAGGTGATGGTTGTTCCTGTACCTAAATCTACTGGCATAATATGCTCCTAGTTAAAACGTCGGCACGGTCACGGACCAGCCCACTGAGTAATCCTGTTGCACGGTGAAGATACCGCCTGATTCGTTCCGCCCCTCCGTTGGGGCAGTCACTTGTGATCTTTCGTCGTCAAGGTGGCACATCGAAACAAACGTCGCGCCAACCGTACCCCTGTATCCGTCGAGCGACTGACGCACAGCCTCGGCCAGAGCCTCTGACCCGACAGGCGATCCAGCGTGGCAATCAATCTGGACTCGCCCCACCACCTTGCCAGTCGCGGCGGTCGTGTGGTGCTTGTGAGCCGCCGACACGGTGTGGATAGTGACGCGGGGCAGCGTGTCGCCTTCATTGCTTACCGACAGCGATATGTTCGTTGTGATCGCGGATACGCCCGCGTCGGCCACAAGTCTGGATTGGATGTCGGTAAGGACGCTCATTTCTTCATGGCCTCCTTATCTAACACCGCCGTCAACTTTCGTGCGGCCACTGCAACCAGGTCAATGTTGTCAAATGCTGGTCGCATGAACGGGTGGGCGGGGCTGTGGGCTGTGCCGAACTCGACGAGGTGGGCGTAGTTCGTGGGGTTACTCTTGACGGGGCCACGCCAGCCGGATGGTGCTGTGCGGTCCACGGTTTGGGTAAAGCCCGTCTGCGGACCAACCACGCCAAATACGACGCTCTTGTACGTCTTGATCTTTACGCCGATAGACTGCCGAAGCAGCCCCGTCTCTTGCACTACATTAGCCTTCGCCACCTTGCGCACTTCGCTCATCGCCGCCCGAACAGCCGGGCGGATCATCTTATTGCGGGTGCTTTGCTTGCCTAGCCGTTCAAGTCGAGCCTCTAGGTCGGCAAGCCCCGTCACCATTTCAGTCTTGCGGAATCCCATCACACTTCCTCCATGCAATGGATGATCTGGCCCTTGCGCGTGTCGCGGTCGGACTTATTCAGAACAGCCTTGATGTTGAATGTGCGGCTGTCGATCACGAGCCTGTCGGCAGGCGATAGCCCGTCGTACTTCTCCCGCAGCGTCACCACCGCCGAGATGGTCGGGTCAACCTGCTGCGCCCGGTACAACTCCCGGCCCGACTGATCCTCAAGCATCGCCCATCGGTTAGCATCAGTCGCCCACGTATACGACGCATTACCGCCAGCGTCGAGAACTCGACTGCTGGACTGGATCGCTGCTCGTTTGTCGTGTTTGCCTGCTGGCACCAATGGCTCCTATGCGTTCTTCATAATGCGGTTAAGGTCGAGCAACATATCCGCCGATGGGTTGGGATTGATGGCCTGGCCGACAATGAACGATTCCCGGTTCTCGTACAGGTGGCCGATCAACAGCAGCATGGCTGACTTGATTGTGGAAGGCACGCTGGCAGCGTCCGCATAGCCCGCCGTGAACGACACCGTCACCGCGTCCACTTCATCCCGCGTCGATGGAAAGTCCTCGTTATACGCAGGGCGGATCGTGCCAAGGATGTCATCCGTCTTGACCGTATACAGCGAGCTAGACCACGTTTGCGAGTCGCCGTTCGTGTCGATGTAGGTGACACTTGCAACAGACTGCAAGGGCGGCTCAGGCAGGCAGATCACACCCGTAGACGGGAAGCTGTCCAGCGTGTAGCTAAACACCGTCGTCATCAACCGCCTGCTGGTGTACGCCTGTGCATACTCCGTAGCCGCCTCGATCAGCGCCGTGATGAGCGCATCCTCGTCGGTCGTATCGACACGCAGGTGGGCCTTGGCCTCGGCCAAAGATACCGGCGTGGCGGTCGCTGGTGTGGTAACAGTCAGGCCCATTTATCGCGTCTCTTTGGTAGCCTTCACTCGCTTGGTACGCTTGGCAGGTGCTGATACAGCCTCGGCCTGGCCCGACTGAACGAGCCGCTTTGCGAAGTCATCCTCTAGGTCTACAACCTCGCCGGGGGCATGGCTGTACTTGTCGCTGGATACGCCGGTAAGTAGTTTAATCTTCATAAAAGCCTACCCGCCTGTTAAGACGGGCAAGCCGAAAGGAGGAACCAAATCACGCCTGGATGAGGTGCTTCACAGCAGCAGACTGCGTGAGCTTGCCATCGGTGCGTTCAAAGCCTCGGAAGCCGATGAAACCATTGGCTGCGTACAACTCGTCAAGACGCTGAACAGCGACCGGAGTGCGGTCGATGATGTAGTAGGCCGACATGTCGCCGAACACGACCGATCGCAGGCCGGTGGTGGCGGCGGGGACATTATCGCTAGTGACCAGCGGACGGCCCAAGATGCTGTCGGGCTGACCAGCTTGCAGGCCGGGCTGCCACAAGTACTGGTTGTCGCCGTCTTTGAGCTTGCGGAGTAGCTTGACCGTCGCGTCTGCTGCCATCCACGTTGCCTGCCCGCGATATGGGCGACCCAGCGAGTGGTACAGGTCGATAACCTCATCGGAGGTGATCGCAGCAGCACCAGCGGCGGTGACGCCGAGCGATGAGCCGTTGACCACGCCGGTAGGCTTGCCGGAGCCGTCGCCTGCGACAAAGGCTGTTTCCTCACCCTTGCCGATGGCTCGCCCGATCTGGCTGACGATGTGGCTACCGATGGGGAACACGCTATCGTTCAGCAGTTCCTCGGTGATCTTGCCGATCCAGCCCAGTTTGTAGTTACTGAACGAAACCTGACCGAATGCGTCGTCGCTCTCGGTGTAGGCAGCTTCCTCAGCAGTCCAAGTCGCAACACCCAACGACGCCTCGGTGGGAATCTTAACGTCTTGCGATGAGTTGCGGACGGTCGCCAGGCCGCGCATAACGTTCATGTCGTCGCGGATTTGGATCAGTTCAGCCGCGAGGGTGTCATCAACGGTGTAGCCGCCCTCGGAGTCGGTGCCGACTTCCAGTGCTCGACGCTCGTCGCCGCTCATCTTGCCGCGTCCACGCCGCAGATACTTATCAAACGCATCGCGGTACTCGGTATCACCGTCGCCGGAGCGATCCTCGACCGGCTTGGCAACGGTCTTGCGGGGGTCAGCCTTGCGAAGGTCAGCCTCCTGCTGCTCAAGTCGCTCTTGGGTGGCGATCTGCGAGCCGATCTTGTCGGCGTCGTCCAGCATGGTATTGAGGCGGGCTTCGTCCTCAGCCGTTGGGCTGTCGATCTTGTCGTAGGTCGAGCGGGCGTCGTCGATCAGCTTGGCGCGATCTTCTTTGAGTTGTGTGATGGTCTTAGGCATAATAGCTCCAATGGTCTGGTGTAGTGCCTTGGAGCGGCCTATAAACGCTATAGGGCGACGCAAACCGACGGCACTGTGAATGAGTGCTTTCGATCCACGCCGCCCGATGGTTGGCTGTGTTTCGTGGCCTTGCTAACGGGCGAACCGAAGGGACGCTGGTGTTAGCTAGGCGTTAGGTTGTCTCTGGTCTAGGCTATCACACCTTTGCGGTCTTGTCAAGTCTTTTTGGGAAAGTTTAGACCACACCCCTTTATCCCCGACATAGGCTATCGGCCAGAGTCGAGCATTGGTAGGCTCCAAAGCAAACCACCCCTAAAAGGCGTCGGGTGCAGGTTACTGGTAAGTAGAGCCTGGCTAATGACGGGGCGTCAATCTTTTGGGTCGGGCCGCGTTGTGTGAGACGCATCCCCAAGCCGCTTTGCAGCGGTACTCGTGGCCCTTGACGTATGCTGGTGCTTTTGGCCTCTCATCCGGCGGGAGGCTTTTCGGGGTAGCTTACCGCAGATTAAACCCGCCAACCACAGAAAAACCCCGCCACGTAGCTTGCAGGCGTGTGACGGGGTGTATTCTGGATTGGGTTGTAGCCTGCAAGCATATAGCTACTATATCACGCCTACTTCATCTCGTCAAGCCTCGCCTGCATTCTTTTTGCACGCTCTTCCTTCTCTGCCTGCTCAGCCGCCCACTTATCATGCGAAGCCTGAGCCTCGCCCGTATCCCCGTCAGCACGCAGGCCCGCATCGCTGGACTCATACGCCGGGAACGTTACAGGACCGACATCAAACAACTCAACGCCGCGAACTAGCCGGACATCTGGGCCGTCGTTGCGTGACTGCCATTCTTCGTTCGTGATGCGGAACCCAAAAGACGACCCGGTCAGGTCGCCACGCTCAAGGTGGGCCTGGACATCGCGGGCCGTGGTGGTGTCGCCGGGGTCGATCTCGTACCGCAGGCCGCGTTCATCAACAGACAGGCTCAGCGTGCCAGCCGTAGACCGGCCAAGCAACAGCGACGGGTCGTGATTGAACAGCGCACGAACATCATCATTCGCCACGCCGTCAAACGCCTCCGGCATGATCCGCTCTACCGCATCATCCCACAGGCGGTACTCAGTTCCCTGCTCACCCTCGCGGTAGAACACGGCGGCATAGCCCACCATGCGGCGGGATTCGCCTTCGCCTTCCATGCGGACTTCGCCAGTTCCGGTATTTCGTCGCTCAATCTTCATCGTCATGCTCCAATAGCTTGCACAGTCTAACCATAAGATGAGCGGCCTCGGCGTCTGCGCACCACGAATCCCGCTCGTTAATTGTATCGGCCTGCCGCTTCGCGTGCAATGCCGCCTCGTCTTGAGTAAAGGCCAGTGCCTCCACGTTGTACATCTCAACCGCCAGCCCGCGAGCCGCCGCCACCGAGCCGGCAAACGTTTCCACGACCATGCCAAGTGATGCCCGCATATTGTCGGTGTCCGCGTAGTATTCAGCGGCCCACTCGTCTAGCTTGCCCTTACGATCTGCCCGCGTAGCCTTGTCACGCTCCACCCGGTGCAGGTCCGCAAACGCCTTGACCGCCACCGGCAGGTAAGCATCAGCCATCGCACGCACGTCGCCGCTTGCACCCTTAGTCACGGTTGGCCCCTCGCTGCCTAGCGTCATCAGGTTAGAAGGAACGTAACGAACATCGCCGTCAGCACCGATAGGCGACATTTCCTCCAGCCGCCTGATCTCGTTGGGGCTGATTGCACCGATGCCGAACAATTCGCGGTAGAACGCCGACCGGCCAGCCATGTCTCCGCGTAGCAGTCCGTTGACGTTGTGCTTTAGGTACAGACCGCTATCGCTGCCAGTGAACAACTTGCGGGCAATCTCTTGCTCCCACCGCGTCAGCCATGAAGTCAGGCAGTCCACCACGTACTGGATGTTCTGCTGCTCGATGTTGCTGAACGTCGCGTTTTCCAAGTGCTGGATCTTGTGCGGCGGCATACGGAACCAGCGTGCAGTGTCCACCACGCCAGCATTCAGCGACTCGATAAGCTGCGATTTCTCGGCGTCCAGGCCAGTAGGCTTAAACTTGGCGTCCTGCTCCAAGATGGCGGGCTTGCCGTTGTTCGCAGCACCGCCACGCCGGGCCTGCCATGACTCGGCCAGGTGCTTGAACGCATCCTCGCTGAGTACCTTCGGCACTTCGATCACGCCGGGAACCACGCCGCCATTGCCGAGCATCGAACCGTTATGCTTTTGAGCGGCCAGCGACCGGCCTAGTGCTTCCTTGCCAAGACGCGACACGATGTAGCCGGTGACGCCCTCATAGCCCAGCCCGTGTACGTGCAGGATGTCCTTGGACGCCATAGGCACGCCGCCGACCGTGTAGGTAGTCCGACCCATATCGTCCTGATCAACCATCACGTCACGCGGGTCAAGCGGCCATAACGCAGCCACATCCCCGCGACCGTCCCGCACGATCTCGGCAAAGCCGCCCCGCTCGCCCAAGGCGTGGGCCGTCAACGTCTCGAAGAACGTCATGGCCGTCATCTCAGGGTTAGGCGACACTTGCAGCAGACGCCACATCGGGCTGTCACGACGCTCCACCCGCCCACCGTCCGCCGCCGCCTCATACACGCCACGCGGGAGCTTGCCCACGTCCTCGCTGATGTTACGGATGCAGGCGAAGTAGGCAGACCAACCCATCGCGGTGGTGCTGTTCACCGACTCGCCAGACGCAGCCGCAGGGGTTGACCATGAACTGAACAGCGAACCAGGTTGCCGCAGCGTGGAGCGTTCTTCGGGGTTACGGCCTAGTAAACGATTGATTAAACCCATGTTCTACCACTCCCGCAAGGGGGACTCCGTGATCGTTGACGTATCCGCTTCGGGGTTCATGCCTAAGCCTACCGCCATAATCGAGGCAACGATGCCGTCGATCTTTTCTGTTGACTTCGCT
>Ga0208793_1001756_pt1 | contig 11987 bp, 25 predicted proteins | sample 17_taG_FD_184092 | JGI IMG/M metagenome (GOLD analysis project Ga0208793, IMG submission 184092) | Marine viral communities from the Subarctic Pacific Ocean - 17_ETSP_OMZ_AT15314 metaG (SPAdes) (version 2) | ecosystem: Environmental > Aquatic > Marine > Oceanic | place: Pacific Ocean | collected...
AAGAATCTTGTAATTTCCTTGATCCCTATCACAACCATAGGAATATATCATTTCGCTTCCATACTTCTTCTTAAGGATCTTATCTTTAACTCCATGGCTATTCATAATTGGACTGCCCGCTCCCTTGAAGCCTACAATTTCAAAGAAAAGAGTTTCTCCCTGATGAATCCCTAGGTTTCTAAGCTCATCATCGACTCGCGCTCTAAAATCGGGAGTTGCATTCTCATGCAATTCAACAAGAGGATTGCGAACAACATTCCTTGTTCCACTGACATACATATACTTACTTGTCGAATACTGAGGCAGACCAGCTGAGCCGGCGAAATTATTCCACCATCGCTTTGCCCAATGCAGAGCCGAATCTACAGGAAGATTTCCTGCTCGCCCAGACGTATTGTGAATCAATACTCCATTAGCAAAAAAGTTATGCGTTTCTGGCATGGTTAAGTCATACCTGTCCATTTTTGGGATTTTTCGAATACTTTTTATCTTTACGCTTTTTGGCATCTAATATCCTTTTTATTTCTCGCTTAGGGTTACTTTTTAAATCACTTTCCCAAATTACAAGAACAGAGTATCCTCTTCTTCTTGCCACCGCTATCTTCTTTTTATCAGAAGCCCACTTATCAGATACAAGTACTTCTTTCGAGCTACCTTTTAATATGATATCCGTCGGCTTATATATCCTTGGGTTTCCATGCCAGTAGTCTCCGTTGATCTCAATAAGAATTTTTGGATGGATAACAATATCAAAAGAATAAAAATATCCATTTTTCTTTGGGATCTTCTTTTCAATCTTAACTTCGATACCCTCTTTTTGAAGAAGACCTACAGCCAACTTATGTATAGAGCTATATACATTCTTGCCACGCGCGGTAATTATTTTTGACGGTGACTCAACTCCATACTTCTCAATGAGAGTTTTTGATATTTTCTCTTTAACCTCTGCTCTTTGAAAAACGTTTACAATGCCTTCTTCGTCCAAAAGGCGCTTTTCCCATTTTTTTCTAGATGGATGATCTTTGCAAAAATTATGCTCATAACCATAATTTTTCAGATTAGTCGCCTTAGTCTTCTCTACTTTCCGTGGAGTGGTAGCCGCCTCTTTGGCGGATCTAGAAAGACCAAGCTTGACTAGCCTTCTATGTATTGTAGCAACACTAATATTAGTCTCATTCGAAATATCTACAGTACTTTTTTTAAGAGTAATATAGTTAGTCCTCAAAAAACTATCAGTTAGCGTTCTGTTTATATAAGAAATCCACCCCTACACCTTCCTGCGTGACTGCCTTTAGTGGTACTTTTTATTTCTTTATCACAAAATTTACACAACATATTGTTATCCCCCTACTAGTAGGAGGATTATTAGCGTGTATCTTCTCAGTCAGTGAGATTTTTCAGTCAACTAGCAAACAATCGCCAACTTCAAGTTCTTCTGTTAATCTATACGCCTTAATCTCTGGCATCCAGACTGGATTATTTCCGGTAATCTTCAAGATTGTTCCGTCTTCTAGTTCGACCTCGTACCACTCGCCGTCGTCTTCCAGCAAGTACCAATCTCCAATCCTAGAGTAGACGACCTCGCCCGAAGGAATATCGAGAGCTTTGATGTGAAGGTTGAGTTTCCCACCAACAATATCTTTAATATTCATTGGGCCATGTTCCAATGTCTCAATAATAGTATCTTCCGAAACACACCCGTGACATTTTTCGGTTAAGTATAGAACCGAACCAACCGGAATGTTACGCCCCTTAATGCGAAGCTTTCCAGTATCATAATGCTTTTGGAAAGAATCAACCTCAAATCGCCGCTTCTTCTTATTTTTAGAGTTAGCTGACTGTGCTCTCTGCATAGCCGCAGTAGCCTTGGGGGAGTAATACTTGCGACAAATCAACTGCTCATACGGCTCTCCATCATAAGCAGGCATATGAGTAATTTCATCACCCTCACTTAGTTTGGAAAAGATATCCTCAGATACACACGGAAGACGAAGAGAATCTAACGTCGTCCAGTAACCCCACGATTCCTGATTCAGAAACTTCTGAACACGGATGCGGCCATTGGGTCCAAAGTATCCGCCCATGGGCTCTCCGGTGTCTGGATGCTTACGGTACAGCTTATTAGCCATACACATCTCTCTGGATAGCTGACCTTCCGGTGGGAAGTAAATACCAAGAGTATCTTCCTTAATATCTTTCCCCAAGACAATCTGATAGCCGAATACGGTAGCAAGGTTAACAGAGGAAGCTTCCTCTCCATTCTTCATAATGAGAGGGCGAACCTTTCTAACTTTTGCAATAACTCCTGCGTATGCCATGCTTACTCCTTTGACTTTCTATAACCCAAAGCCTTAGCGTCTTTTTCGTTTTTAAAGCACCATTCCGCTCCAGTTTTCCAGTAATACTTACCGTCCGGTGCGTGGTAGATATATGAATTAGCGTTTCCCTTAATGGGAAACTCTTCTGGACAATGTCCCTTCGCGTTTGGAAGGTGAGCGCATCCGGCAAGAAATAGCCCAAGTATAGCTAATACGGCTAAGATTTTATTAATCACTTGACTTCCTTATGATAAAGAACCTGAAACCCATCTGGAGTGGGAACAATTCCAATAATATCAGAAGGGCTTAGCTCTCTTGAGCGCATCCCCCTATCTAGGTCCACAGGGTTTACGCGCCGCCTATTAGTTTGAAAACTTACCATAAAGTATTTAACCATTTTTATTCATCCTTTTCATTTCTTCGTACTGATCTTCAACTCTTGCTGACTTACGAGCTTCTCGTAGATTTACTTCATGCTGGTGGCATAACAGGCTCCTCGAAAGGAGCTAGTTTCTCACAAGCTGTTTCTGCCCTACTGATGATTCCACGAACAAGCTTGTCTTGTTCGACGGACGCGCCAGGAGCATCGTAGTAGATGCGTAGTTGATACCACTTTGCTTTGATTTGTGCAATCTTTACTTCGAAAGGTAGTGCGTGAATTTCGGCTAGTGCAACAGAGATGATGTTCCACCATCTATCCGGCGAGTCATGTCCTAGGTAAATGTTACTACAGGTGCCAGGATAGCGCTCGGCAAGCTCTGCTTTACTCGGGCACTTCATCGTTTTCCTCGATGGTGGCTACGACTTCTTCAGCGAGAACGATTACTGACTTAGTGTCGTCATCATTCTCAACTGTATGAAGGTGATCTCATCAACATCATCCACCCCGCCCTCATACCCGCGAACAACCGCGCGGGCATCTTGGTTCTCAAGTTTAGAGAGTTCCTTAATCAGTTCTGCTACAGTCATTACTCTACCATCCAAAACTCAGCGTCGATGATAAGCTCACCCGGCTCATTATTAGCTCGCTTAAGAAAGCTGCTATCATTAATTCGCTGCGGAAGCATTGCGAAAGGCATTGCGAATGTTGGATTCACAAGCACCGCACCAACTGCGATGCCAACAAAGAAGGCTGAAACTCCGAACAACATTTGTTATCCCTTTTCGTAATCGAAATCCTTATGGCCCATATCGTCAAAGATTCCAGAGTAATTGACCAACTCAAGGTAATAAACAGCATCCGTGGGGTGATCTCCGTATGACATGCCTCCGGTAAACAAATATAGAATGCCACCAAACTCCATTGTGGTTATATCCCGACGGATCGGGGCGCTGTGATGGCCACGCAGAAGCTCAGTCGCGGCCTCTCTGATTCGCTCTCTTACCATCTCTCTGGTCTTAATCTCAATAAGTTCATCGAGATTAAAAAGCTCTCCTTCTTTCAGGTCATGCTCTGAGCTGTTTGCAATCTCTTCTGACTCGCGCCACAGAACATCATCTGCGATAGTGTTAAGAGTAAGTCGGCTTAGGTTATTAATCCTGCGTTCGACAACACTCACTGCAAGCTTTGTATCGTGCGGATATTCACAATGATAAAGAAGGAAGTCAGCGCCCATGTTACTTTGCCTCTACTGTTTCAAAGTGCTTGTTCACCACGGACAGGACTGTCTTCGTTTCGCCAGAGTCATTTTCCATCTTAACTCCTCCTTCTAATTACTTATACCCAGAAGAAGGCGCTGTTTTTGCTACGTGTCGTCTCTACCCGTGAGCTTGATCCCATTATCGAGCGTGCCCCGGATTGCACCATGCTTCATGGTTACATCCTTGTTCCCGTAACCCTTGCCGGAGGCGTTGCCCCGCTCTTCATCATTCTTGATGAGTTCAATTAGGCTAACCACGTCATGCTTCGCTCGAGACACTGGTACATCCTGTACTGTGTTCTCCGTATTCATGTAGTCCACGATGGTCACGATGAGATCGTCCCCCTTCTGTAGCACACGTAGTATGCGGTGGGAACGAATGCCGAGGATGTTTTTGTTTGCCAGGTGTAATGTAATCATAGTTTCCTTAGTTAAAACAAGGACTTACAGCGTAAGCATGCCTTGTTGTTGGGGGCTACCTGCTCCCGTTAGTCCGTCTTCCCGGGCTTATCCACCAGGAGAGCTCCCCGATCAGATCCGTTAATTTTTCTCGAAAAGACTGCAAGGCCGACGTTAAGTCTGCTAGCTGTCCTTAATCTATCGTATGAAATGTTATTAAAAACTCGTAGCATGACTCATTCTTTCTTCCACAATTTTCGATACCCATCTTGACTTTAGATTTCTGTTAGCCAGGATAAGGGGCAGTGATGCAGTAGAAACCTTTGAAACCATTATTGCAAATGGCCTTTTGGCAATCTCTTTTGTTATCGCAACCTCTAAGCCCTTGTATCCAAACGGTGCCGCCATTGCCCCCATCACCCTAATGTCTGCCATTTTATCTGTTAACATTTCATCTAAACACTCGACTGCGCCGAGTCTTCCGAATACTATTTTGCGTATCTTCATATCACCATCATTCTTTAGAGTCCGCAAAGTATCTATAGAACAATGTTGTGCCGCAAACATTCTCTCATCAGTAATCTTTGACTTTGCAAATTTATTTACAAATGATATATCTGAATAAAACCCATTATCCAAACAGTATTTTCTGGCAGAAGGAAGCTTTGATTTCTTGATGATCTGATCACCCAACTGTGGAAACCTGCTAATGGAAGCTCTAATAAATCGATTTACAAAAGTCCGTAAATAATAACCCTGATTATAGCTAGCATAGCCATAGCTCACATTAGGATCGGAATTTTTAATAACCTCAAATCCAGCATCTGTTAGGAGCAGCGCTTTGGCTTGGCCGAGAGTGATATTATCACAAACCTTATCACTTTTGTCTCGAAAGGCGGACCAATCATCAGCCTCTAAAACAGCGTCAATGTTACTAAAAAATTTAAGATTCTTACTCGCCATCTTTGTTTCCCATTCTTAAGCTATCAATACTTTCAGTTGTAAATCCTGCTGCGTTTCTATGTCCACCGCCGCCGAATTCAAGAGCTACCTCTGACACATCTATTCCATTTTCTTTTGACCTTAAAGAGAACCTGTATCTATATCCATCGAAAAAATAAACCGCAGCGTAATCTGCGCCTTCACTTAAAATATTCCCTATCTCTGATTGAAAGCAGGAAGAGTTTACGGCAATTACTTCGTCGCCAAGGATGTTTACCTTATGAGCATTCGAAACTACTGTTTTTATAATAGAGTTCTTATACTTTAAGATATCCCTTCCGGACTCCACCATTTGATACCAGCCACTAGAGTATATCATTCCAATCTTGTTATTTAGATTGTCCCAATTTGCAAAGGATCTATCATAGGAATCAACAACACTTAAGATTTCTTTTGAATTTGGAATAGCCCAAGTCCACAAATCTCTGTCTTGAACGTGCTGAATCAGTGCTGGAACCGGAATATCCTTGAATAGATATTTCCACGCCAATACTGCTCCCGACTGATGCATATCAAAGTGGCAGTATTTTAAATCTGCACAAGCTTTCTCTGCCGTCTTATGGTGGTCTAAGACCACAATGCTGGCGGCATCCCTTGCTATCTCCCTCATTATAGGCTCAGGGTAACAAAAGTCCACAATAAATACACTGCGGCCTTTGACGTTCGGAGGCTTGCAGTTGTGAAAGACCGGAACATATGTTGCTCCGCTCCCATATTTTTGATAGAATGACCATGCAGCACCAAATCCGTCTGGACAGCCCGCATGATACAGAATCATTATTTTTGCCAATTAAACCTCCTTCGGAGAGTGTGAATACTTAATGCTTTTCACAAGAGGACACTCGTTTGTAATAATGAGTGTTATCGCCTTAGACATAGCATCAAAGGTTTTAAAGGTTCTAAGAGAATTCTCACTGAACATCTTAAACTTTTTAAGCTTTTTTAAAATATCACACTTGCTTATCACAAGATTCGTTGTTCCAGTAAGATTGATCGACGCTATTAACCTATTTTGGGATCAGCTTTATTCATTATAATTCTCTTTCCCGGCATCAATAATAGCCCGTAGTCTTTGAACCTCTGTAAGCATATCATCCGTTGTCGTTTTATACATTGATAATGTTGTTTCAAACCAGCTCATAACGTAATCAAATGCATCCGAATAAGACCTATAATCATACTTAACATTAGTCTTCGTGTTTTCAACGGTCCAGACACCATAATCTTCGTAAATATTAAATCTATTCATATAGAATGCTCTCTTAAGTTAAGATTCCAAATCAACTTCTCTTTATCTGTATCAGAAGCCATCCCAAATACTTTTCCAAAGTTTCCGAAACTTTGATTATTCTTCAGCTTATAATCAACAATAAAATCTAGATGCTCTCGAATCATATTATAAATGTAAGCGTTTATTCTTTCTGACTTTGTAATGTCGAGAACAGACTGCGATGCAACTGAAGCCTGAAAGGAAGCTAATTTACAATCTTGCTGTACAGCATAAATGGCAGAGTAACCAGCAGCCTTACTCTTCATTTCACAGGACTCGTTGGAAAGGCGCCTTACCTTCTCCATAGCCACATATGCCTGTCGAAGCGGCCCCTCTGGGTTGCGGTCTTTGTCACCTAACCATATCCCTATCTGATCATTTAGGTTATTTAGATTTGGATTATCTGGATATGCCCTGCTCCAAAACGAAGAAACATCTCTGGAAAACTTTAATGCAATCCACGTTGACAGCCATCTGTCGGGATCAATTGCCTCAATTATTCTCATAAATTGATTTGACATCGTTATCTTTCTTGGTGAGCCTTGTTAGCTCGCGCTCCACTCTGGTTATCTTATAAGACCAACAGTTAGGGCAGCAGATTCCACTATTAGTTGCCCACTCTCTCCACATTTGATCAAGAGCTTTTCTGTGACGAAAGAGAGCTTTCTTAACACGAGATATTTCAATCTCACGAGTAGTTAAGCTTTTCTCTCGCAGTGTTCTGAGGCAGAGATTTAGTTTGCGAAAGAATTTCATTTGTGATTTAAACCTACAAGAGAGCATGGTAGGGCGGGCCACTCTTCTGCTTTTATCTTACAATATGCCTGCACTCACTCATTATTTATTTGTTCTCTTCTTAGAAAGCTTTTTGGTTGATTATCAAAGGAAAATGGTACGGGTGGTCGGATTCGAACCGACACGTCCTAAGGACAATTGATTTTGCATACCACTATAGCTTTCACTACCACCGAAGTGTTTGTGGTCTGGACTTTCTCTTCACCATATTGCTAATGCAATTTAGGTGGCAGCCGTCAAGTCTCTACACGTTCAACAAACAAAGTTTGAAGCTTCGCTCGGGATTGCCATTTTAAAGGGTTCCCCGAATTTGACTGCTTACATTCATACTGTTTCCGGTATGACGACCCATTTTTCTAGAAAACTAGAAGCCAAGTCAATCGCGTCTGCCATTTCGCCACACCCGCATATCATTTAACTATCCGAACTCATATCTACTATTATTTTTGCCTATACTAACTAGGGGTCTATACCATGAAATTTAAAGCAACAAAATATACAAAAGAGCAATTCATTGAAGCCGTAAAAATTAACTACTCGATTCGCTCAACACTACTATCTCTCGGCTTATATGGCACCGGGTCTAATTATACGACCTTTCACAGAAATATTAAGATATTAAACTTAGATACCTCACATTTTACAGGTCAATCTCATTTAAAAGGCAAGACTCACGATTGGAACAAGAAGCTATCTCTAGATGAAATTCTTGTTGAGAACTCAACATATACTAGCCGAGACAATATCAAAAAGCGTCTGCTCAAAAAGAACCTGCTAAAATATGAATGCTCACACTGTAGCATTTCCGATTGGAACGAAAAGCCCCTGTCTCTCCATCTAGAACATATTAATGGAGTAAACAATGATCACAGAATTGAGAACCTATGCTTACTCTGTCCAAACTGTCACAGTCAAACCAGCACATATGCTGACCGAAATAAAAAACCAAAGAGCCCAAAGCATCCAAAGCCTCCAAAGCCTAAGTCGATTCGCAAAATTAAACCAAAGAATCATTGCACAGACTGTAGCAAGGAAATCTCAAAAGTATCCGTTCGCTGCAAGCCCTGTGCTGGAAAGTTTCGAGAGCCTACTAAGATATCCTGGCCCACAAATGAAGCTCTCCTAAAGATGATTAAAGACTCAAACTATACACAGGTAGGAAGGAAACTTGGAGTTAGCGACAATGCTGTTCGGAAAAGACTCCGAAATCATCCTACTCTAACTCTATCTCAAATTAAATAACGCATCAACTTTTCTAGGAGTCTTCTCTAGAAATTCATCTGGAGTAAGCTTTTTCCCATTTAGATAAAAACACCTAATTCCTTCGGGAAGCTCTATAGCGGGGCCATCCTCTCTATGCAGGACTCCGAAGGCAAACCAATGCCTTTTTCCATCTGCGTATTCTGCGGCAGGACCATCTTCTCTGTGTACCTTTCCGTTAAGACTCCAAAGCTTGTTTCCGAATTTATCAATAGTCAATTTCGCATCCATTGCTACCTCAAATTGAATAAATTACTAATGCAATCTCGCAAATCACAAAAAACCAAATAACTAACGAATAGAATTGATAATCACTCAAGCCTTTTTTCTCAAAGAACCGATGAGATTTATCGAGTGTATCTCCACTGTAAGAATAAACTCCGCCGCAAGAGCGACACTGTTGCACTGAGAGATTCGAGACAGGACTTTTTCCCTGTATAGTACCCAAGTTACAACACGTAACTCTAACTCCCATTACTTCTCAATCTCCTTGGGAAACATGCTTTTCCCATAGCTCAAGCTCTGACTCACTCAATCCTAGCCGGTCGCTTCCGGTCTGCTTAAAGAAAGTATATAGCTCAGACAGAAGATTTCTTCCCTCACCATTTCCGTTATCCTTAGCCGCAGTAAATACTGCGTCAGCTTCCGCAGGATTAGAGAGATCAACACCCTCAACTTTTAGAGCATAATCTCTGAAGGTTCCAAGGCTATCTCTGTCAATATCAGAAACCTTCTGCGCTTCGGCCTCTCCGCTTTGGAACTGATTATAAACCCTAATTGCCTCGTCATATCCTTCCCAATTATCCACACCTGCAATGAAGAGAGAATTGGCCAGATACTCTGTATCAATTAGCTCGTTATATCGGTCTAGGCTTAGCTCTACTGTCTCTTCATTATCTGACATTCTTTAGCTCCTCTTTAACCTTTTGGATTACCTCTGCAAACTTATCAAGTTCTTCTGAGACAGTATCTATTCCATATCCATGAGCTTCCCAGACAGAATCTCTTACGAATTTTTCGAGCCAATAGTATTGGCTAGAGAGCTTCTCTTCTGCCGTAAGAATTCTATTGAGCAGTTCCGTTTTGTGGTTCAGCTTTGTCTGCAAGTCAAGGACTCGCTTTTCTAAAACCTTTTGGCTACTCATCTTCAGAGTTAATATAGTCAAAAGGATTAAAACCAAACCCGTTAGGGAAAGTCTCCGAAAACTCTTCAACGAATGCGTCACTCACATCGTATGTGGACAACTCGTTCGCATCAAATTCTCCGTAAACCTCAGAGTGCTTTCCGAGCACCTCTCCGAGATAAAACCTTTTTCCGACAGCCTCGTCTACCTCATCCTGTGATGCAACAAAGACTCCCTGGATTGAGCCCATACGTCCACAATCCAGATACCACTCGAAAAGCTTATTTTTATTTTCCATCTACAATACTCCTGGGCCATGACTGTAACATGATTGCATTTTGCAATGCCTCACGATATGTCTTGCCATTTCCAATAGTTCCATACTTGCCCTTTTCGTTATGGACAAAAATAATATCAACTGTGTCAAGGAAAGAATCCTGCGTAAAAGTATGAGGCTTAATAAAGGCTCCAAGTGAAGCTTCAAGCTCTAGGTTTGTCATATTCTCTATAACAGACATTACAAGTTCTTTTCCCGACATCATCTTTATCGTTCCTGTTTGACAGAGATTTCAAGAATCTTCATCATATCTTCTTTCAAAGCAATGAACTTCCCGTAAGCACCATAAGGAGTTGTGTAATCAACATCGAATACTCCCGACTGTGTCTTGGCTATAATCAACAGTGTTCCCTGCGGAACGCCGAAGCCACGCACAGTTGTATACGGGCGCAATAGGACTCTTCTGTCTTCACTCTTGTTTGCATAAGTTCTCATGTGGTCTCCATAATAGTCACCACATCACTTACGGCAACTACAAATTTAAATTAGCTTGTACTTCTTCTTTTCCTTTTTAGAAAGGGTCTTCATGAAAGATGCGTAGAACCCCTCAATATGAGGAAGCTCTAAGTCTTTTGCAGAAATCTTTCCGGGGTAGGAATAATGTATACTCTCTTTTCCACTAGCATATCTATATGTGTATGGCACAGGTTCCGAATAACCGACGATAAACCATACCATATCTTTTTCTCTTCGGAGAAGATACGTTACGTCATCAACCTTTACAACATTCGGATTAGGCTTTCTCTTATTCCAAGGAGGACGCTTTAGCGTTGCCTCGGCCAAAATGCCATGCTTCGTAACATAGAAACTGCCGTAGCAATTCTTATAAAGAGGCCGAACACCATTCGGCATATACGGAATACCCTTTTTAAAGACAGGCTTTACAGTTACTTGTCCAAAGAGATAGTCGTCAATATTAATAGATGAACCAAAGAAATTCTTCTTCTTAACCTCCGAGTAAACCTTATCCCACGGTCGATTACAGTTTGCTCGCAGAAAGCGAACCATATGATTATAGTTCTCAGAAATACGACGAGAGTTATACTTTCTATCAGAATAGCGATGAAGCCTTGGCTTCATACCAAGCTTGGAAGGAAGGCTATCATCGCCCTTCCTATTTCTTAGAACCTGAATGTCATGATTCTTCATAATCTCTAAAGTCCCTGGTCTGCCCACATATGGGCTCCGCTCACCCGTATATAGTGGTGGCAAATATCGTATTAAAAAAGCTCTATTAGTAGTTCAATACGGCCGTAAAAGTTTTACGAAGGTGGCGAAACTAAAAAATCCAATCGTAATGGGGGATTACCTCCCAGCCTGCTTGGCGGAGTTTAATAAGAACATGAGCGTAGCATTGAATGCTCACTGTATCCGACGAACCACAGCCATGGCCGCCCAGCCCATCGCTAACTTCAACTGCTTCAATATCGGGACAGTTTCTCCACTCAGAAGGGGACAGTGCTGTTTCTGGTCGGAAACCTCTAACGCGAATTGCGTCCTTCTGCCCTGGACTAGTAACTCTAATTTCAGGAGTATCATAATCTCCGCCAGGAGATTCATCACAGTCACAAGTATATCCATTCGTAGCTAACATATTAACAATATCAGATTCGATCCAACGCATTATTTCGTCCTCTCGACTCTAGTCCACGAAGATGGCCCATGGCAAACAACTACATAAACCACAATCAAAGCTAAAAACGTTCCCGCTTCTATTCCGGCAGTCTTTACTCGACGCCTAATATGAAATCTAGTCATCTTGATTCTCCACGAAATGATCTTCAATTAAATCGTAAATTGATGCGTTAGTCTGCTCTCCAAACATTGGAGTTATAATCGGAT
>Ga0208793_1001759_pt1 | contig 11965 bp, 10 predicted proteins | sample 17_taG_FD_184092 | JGI IMG/M metagenome (GOLD analysis project Ga0208793, IMG submission 184092) | Marine viral communities from the Subarctic Pacific Ocean - 17_ETSP_OMZ_AT15314 metaG (SPAdes) (version 2) | ecosystem: Environmental > Aquatic > Marine > Oceanic | place: Pacific Ocean | collected...
ACATCGCTCGCACAGGTCGAGTGCGTTCATGGATGGACAATCCAGATTCAAAATTACCGGTGAGCTGCACGGTTTACATCTGCGAAGACGCAATGGAGGGAAGAAATGGAATTGAGAGCAGCTGGCGATACGTTAGCCATGCCTTACGGAATGCGGCAGGAGTCGCTGTCCATTTATCTAAACTCCGTTCAAGGGGTACAGAGAATGGAAAGGGTCTCATCTCTTCAGGCCCAGTGTCGTTTGCAAGGATTTACTCTGGACTTAACGAAACTCTAAGAAGGGGTGGGCACTACAAAAATGGTGCTTGTGTTTGCGTACTAGATCTTAATCATGCTGATGTAGAAGAGTTTATTGATGCAACTCGTGCTGAGCTGCCTTGGATCAAAAAGTGTCTGCAAGTTACGCCTAAATGGTGGGAACAAACATCAGTAAATTTGAAGGAAAAAATTCTTCAGGCACTGAAGGCTGGAGATGTATGGCTAACTAAAGTTAAGTATGACCAAAAAGGTAATCGTGTTTATTCTAATGTTTGCCAGGAGATCTTTTTGCCTCACAGGGGCAGTTGTTTGCTTACCCATGTAAATCTTGGCGCTTGTGATATTGATGACCTATATGATGCTTTCTATGAAGGGATGCTTGAACTGTGTAACTTGCATCCTACTACCGGTGTCGGTGAGACAGGTGAATATCTCGATCCATCAGAAGATAAACAGGTTGGTCTGGGGATGCTTGGACTTGCCAATTTCCTTTCAATCCATGGAGTAAGTTATGCCGCTTTTGGTGAAGCACTCACACTCATTGACGATGGAACAGCTACCTGGACTCCAGCGCTTTGTATTGCTCGTAGTTTGCGGAGTGCTATTAACAATGCAGCTAATGTTGCTCGTGCTCATGGCATGGACAGAGCATTTACAATCGCGCCTACAGCATCATGTTCATACCAATACGTTGACCTTGAAGGAAATACAACAGCACCTGAGATTGCCCCACCCATCAGCAGAAATGTAGATCGCGACTCAGGCACGTTTGGCGTTCAGAGCTTTTCCTATGGGGATTGTGAAATCGCTAGTGAAGTTGGGTGGGAAAATTACAAGGCAGTTGCAAACGGCATCTGCCAATTGCTTGAAAATACTGGCATGTTCCATGGCTATTCATATAACCATTGGAGCGATTTCGTCACCTACGACGAGGAATTTATTCAGGACTGGTTTAGCAGTCCGCAGACATCACTCTATTACGCACTACAAGTCAGCCCAGATACATTGAGGAAAGACGACGTGAGTTCGATTATGGATGAGGACTACGCAAATATCTTTGATTTTTCTGATGACAACGACTTCTGCTCCAGCTGCGCTGAGTAGCTATACAAAAATCCTAAACCGTAAACGCTCTTGGACTCCTGTTCAGGGAGAGAAGGGGGTACTTGTAGAGGGCTCAGAGGCCACTCTAAAAAGATGTCTAGCCCTACGCACATTAGAGCTTCCCGTTAAGGAGATGCTCTCCCAAGGCTTAGAGAAAGACCTGCCAAATGACCCCGGAGTTATCCCTGCACTTCAATCAAACATGTTGGATGAAGACAAGCATGATCTTGGTTTGTCGTTTGTCGTTCGTGCTCATGGTGTGGATGCATCCGCAGAGCGAGAAGCCCAGGCAATTCGTAAGGCTTGGCTTGCTGCACCCGAGCACCCAATCCTTAAAACAGCGATCCTAGAAAGGTCAGTTTTCTTTGTACTTCTACCGTTCTTTAGATTTAACGGAGACATGATGATTAGAAGTCTTGCTAGCGATATTAGCCGAGACGAACAAACCCATGTTGCTCTCCATGGAATGGTTGCACACGATCTTGGTCTCTCATCAACTGAAGGGCTAAACAAACTACGAAAGGCAACAGTCTTGTGGGCAATGGATCTACTAGGTACAAACGAAAACAAGTATCTTGACAAAGACTTTTGGCTTAAGCAGTCAGATAGTCTTTACTCAAGAGGGAAGGCAGAAGGCTTGGCTGACACACAGCGATCCAGAATGCCAGCGTTTTTTGAGACCTCGAATATTAATTTACCGCAGTATGGATGACACCAGTACTAAGGCTCTCTTGAGAGTCTTGGAGGAAGCATTTCCAGCAACAAATCCAATACCAACAAATACTTACGAATACATTATGTATCGCGCCGGTCAACGGGCGGTCATTGATTACATCTATCAACTAATTGAGGAATAGCTTATGTGTGGCGGCGGCGGCGGCGGCGGCGGTGAGTCCAAAAGGGACAAACAAGAACGCAAGGAACGTGAAAGAGAGATGGATATGCGGTATAGACGAGACCGCCAAAAAGCGGCTGAAGACCAAGCAAGAATGGAGCAACAGCAGAGAGACTTTGCTACTGAGCAAGCACGTATTGCAGCAATACCTCCAGTCCAAGCTCGTCAAAATATGTTTTACAGTGTGCCTGAGCCCGGTGCTCCTGGTGATGCTGTAGCACCAATGAATCCTGGAACGGGTGTCAATGAGACATTTGATTTGTCAGTTGCACCTCCTACGTTGGTTAATAACAATGTAAAGCCTACGATTAAGACCAATGCAGTTGCCAGTAAGAAAAAGGCATCTAAAGGTTCTAAATTGACAATTGACAAAAATAGTTCTATCGGCTCTGGCAAAGGTAAGAGTTCTTCAACAGGCTTAAATATCCCTACTTAATATGAAATCATCCGCACAAGCACGGTATCAGTTTGGTGTAGCGGAGAGAGAAGACTTTTTGGAGATGGGTCGTCGTTGTGCGGCACTCACTCTTCCTTACCTCCTTACCCCAGATGGTCATGGGAATGGTGAGCCACTCCCTACGCCTTGGCAATCGCAAGGCAGCAAAGGGGTCAACGTCTTAGCTTCAAAAATGATGTTGAGTCTTTTCCCTATAAATACAAGCTTTTTTAAGCTACAAATTAACGATGCTGAACTTCAAAATATGCCCGATATAGGGCCTGAAGTTCGTTCTGAAATCGACCTCTCTTTAAACAAGATGGAGAGGGTTGTAATGCAACATATCAATGAAACAAGTGATCGCTCACTTCTTCATGTTGCTATGAAACATCTTGTTGTTACTGGTAACTGCTTACTATTTCAAGGTAAAGATGCACTACGTGTTTTTCCTCTTGATCGTTATGTTGTATGCCGTGATGGTAACGGCAAGGTTACAGAGATAGTTACAAGAGAGCTAGTAGACCGACAAGAGCTCGGTCCAGAGTTTCAGGCAACAACGGCTGACATGAGTGGCTCTGATTCCAATAGCCCTGGCGAGGACGGTCCAAAGCTAGGAGTAGCAACTGGAGCATACGGAAGCAAGAACGCTGAAGTGTTTACCCTTGTTAGGTATGTTGGTAATCAAGTTAAATGGCATCAGGAATGTGATGGCAAGATTATTAAAGGCAGTGAATCTAGTTCACCTTTAAAGCACACTCCCTGGACCCCACTTAGATTCAATGTCGCGGACAATGAGTCATACGGTCGTGGTCGTGTTGAGGAGTTTTTTGGAGATCTTGCTGCTCTTAATGAACTGATGAAGGCGATGGTAGAAGGTTCAGCAGCGTGTGCCAAGATTATTTTCTTGGTGTCACCTTCTGCTACTACCAAACCTCAATCATTAGCAAGAGCAAGTTCTGGGGCTATCATCCAGGGCCGTCCAGAGGACGTTGGCGTTGTATCAGTGGGTAAATCTGCAGATTTCCAAACTGTTCAACAGATGATTGTATTGCTTACTCAGCGCTTGTCTGATGCTTTCTTGATTCTGTCTGTTAGACAGTCTGAGCGCACAACTGCCAGCGAAGTCATGGCCGTTCAACAGGAGCTAAATGAGCAACTCGGGGGAATTTTCGGAAATCTAACTCAAGAATTGTTGAGACCTTATTTGTCTCGTAAGCTTTATATCATGAGTAAGGCCAAGCAACTACCTTCATTGCCCAAAGACTTGGTTATGCCGACTGTTGTCGCTGGTCTTAATGGTGTTGGTCGGGGTCAAGATAAACAATCCCTTATGGAATTTGTTCAAACCCTTGGTCAAAGCATGGGTCCACAGGCTCTCCAAACCTACATTCAGCCATCAGAATTTATTTCACGTCTTGCTGCTGCAAGTGGAATCGACGTAGTTGGTCTGGTGAAAACACAGGCAGAGCTACAAAGCGAGCAGCAAGCTCAGCAACAGCAGGCGACACAAGAATCAATCATGGGACAGATGGGGCAACTAGCCAAGTCACCTATGGCAGAACAACTGATGGGACAACAAGGACCAAATGGAACAGAAGAAGAAGAGAGCACGGAGCCCCAAAGGCCAATTCAAGGGGAATAACCCCGACAATCCCGAGCTCAATGATGCTTGGGAGCCAGAGCCTATTAAACCTTTAGCTCCTAAAGTTAAATACACCATTAAGCCCTCTGTTAGAGGGTCAGCTACGGCTGGTAAATACACAATGAATAAAAAGATCCGTCCGACCTTCGGCGGGTTAAACACCACGTCTAACTAAATGCCCACTATCGAATTTGACCCTTCCGAGGGTGTCACATCTGAACAACAAGCATCTGAAGCCAACGCACTAGCGCAAGGTGAAAAGATTGCTGAAATGAATGAGGCTGATCGTAATAATCGGCTTCAACAGCAGGAAGATTCTCAAGAGCAAACAGCTCTCATCGGTGGCAAGTTCAAGTCACAGGATGATCTTCTTAAAGCATATAACGAACTTCAAAAGAAATTAGGTACTCCTAATGACGAATCTACAGATGAGCAGGTCGAAGAAGGGCTGCAAACCGAAGGGGAGCAAGAAGCCGAAGAAGTAAGTGTCGGCGAAGGCGCTGCTTACATGCTTGAGTTGTCCAAGGAATATAGTTCCACGGGTGCTTTGTCTGATGAAGCCATGGAACGTCTTTCTTCCATGGATCAAAAGGATCTGATCAATTCATATTTTGAATATCAGTCCCATATGAATCAGCAGGCCGGTCAGCAGCAACTTGCTAATGATCAAGTACGAGACATCCAGAACTCTGTCGGTGGTGCTGAGGCTTATTCACAGCTTATTACTTGGGCATCACAAAACTTGAGCTCAGAAGAGATCAATGATTTTAATAGCATTACCAATGACGGTAATGTGGCTGCCGCAAGATTTGCAGTAGAAGCCCTGTCTAGCCGCTATAAGCAGGCTGAGGGCTACGAGGCACCGCTTGTTACCGGTAAGGCTGCTGGTAGTGGTATTAAGCCCTTCAGGAGTCAAGCAGAGCTCGCTCGTGCGATTGCTGATCCTCTTTATTCACAAGATCCTGCTTATCGTATGGATGTTGAAGCACGTCTGGCTAAGTCGAAAGACCTTCTGTAACTCCATAGTTCGTTCATCCGAAAGGACGCATCTACTCAGTGCATGGAACGGGGCCTGAGCCTATGGAGTTTCCAATGACTGACATTCAAGTCCAGCAAGCGGTTCGCCTTCAGAAGGCTGCCAAAAAACAAACTAAGCTCACCTATCGTGGTGTCCAGTACTTATTGTCTAAGTAAGCTTAAAAACTTTTCCTTATAAATTCCCAAGGACGGTTATGGAATCTAGGACCGGAAAAGCCTAGATCCCCGGAGAGAGGGCACCTCAGTGTCGGACCCTCTCTTCATTTGCCATTCGAGCCCGGATAGTCCGAGACAACTCGTTTGGTGCTAGCGCCAAGTTGATGGCCCTAAATCAACAAACACATACGCGTAAGTGAGCTTCATATAAACAAACTCTTTTAATTTTATCTAATCATGGCTTTTCCTGATTATCCAATGGCCAGGCCGAACTCGGTCAATGGCAACCAATCAAATGCGTATGCTGATAAGTACGCAACCGCGCTAACTCTGTTCAGTGGAGAGGTGTTCAATGCCTTTAACTCCGCTACAATCTTTAAAGGACTTGTCCGTAACTATACACTTAGGGGCGGCAAATCAAAACAGTTCTTGATGCAAGGGAAGCTCGGTGCGGGCTATCATACGCCTGGGACACCGATCGTAGCTGATGCTGCAATCAAGGCAAATGAAAAAACAATCATCATGGATGATTTGTTGATTTCTAGTCAATTTGTCTATGAACTCGATACGATTCTGAGTCAGTATTCTCAGCGATCTGAGATCTCCAAGCAAATCGGCGAAGCTCTTGCTCTGCACTACGATGACCGCATCGTGCGTGTGCTTGCTAAGGCAGCTACCGAAGCTTCTCCTGTTACAGATGAGCCTGGTGGATTCCAAGTCAACATTGGCTCTGGTAACACCAACAACGCTCAAGCAATTGTTGACGGATTCTTCGAAGCCGCTGCTGTGCTCGACGAGCGCTCAGCACCCCAGGAAGGAAGGGCCTGTTGCCTCTCTCCTAGACAATATTATTCGTTGGTTTCTAGCGTCGATACAGGAATCCTGAATCGCGAAATTGGAAACTCTCAAGGTGACATGAATAGCGGCAAGGGTCTTTACTCTATTGCTGGTATTCGTATCTACAAATCCAACGTATTGGCTTCTCAATACGGTAAGGATGCCACTACTGATAACGCAGCAGTAACTGGCGAAAATAACAGCTACGTTGTGGATAATACTAATCTTGCGGGATTAGTGTTTCATAAGGAAGCTGCTGGAACTGTTGAAGCTGTTGCTCCATCAATCCAGACCACAAGTAATGACTTTAATGTGCAATACCAGGGCGATTTACTCGTCGGACGACTTGCAATGGGCTGCGCATCCTTGCGTACCTCAGTAGCTGGATCTTTCCAAGCTGCTTGATAAAGTAATAATTTTCCCCTGGGGCTTCGGCCCCTCGGGGCTCATCATTCCCTAGAAAATAAATGGCTACTACAAAGGCTACGAGACTAGCCGCAGTTAATCAAATCATCTCTAATGTGGGCCAGAGTCCACTAAATAAACTTGATAGTGGTAACCCTTTGGCAGAACTTGCTGAGGGAATTTTGGATGAAATCACCCGTGCTGTACAAGCAGAGGGTTGGTCCTTTAACACTGAATATAATTACCCGGTTACACCTGATGCTCTTACCAAAGAGATTGGTGTTACTTCAAACATGCTTTCAATAGATACTCCGCCTCGTGATCGTATTCAGGTCGTTATTCGTGGTGGTAAATTGTATGACAAAGTAAACCATACTTCTACATTTGAAGAGCCTATTAATGCTGACATTGTTTGGCTTGTCAATTTTGATGATATGCCAGAAGCTTTTAAAGGCTATGTCACTACTAGGGCTGCAAATGTTTTTGCTGGTCGAACTGTGGGCAGTCAGGAAGCTGTGAAATTTGGTGAAAGAGAGGAGTTAATGGCTCGTGCAAATTGCATTGAGTATGAATCACAACAGGGTGACTACACAATGTTCTCTGATCGCTCAAATAACTTTACTTATAACGGCTTCCGTCCAATTGACGCACTTGGGAGATTCTGATGCCTTCTATTTCACAGAAAATTCCTAATTTGTTAGGAGGGATTAGTCAGCAGCCTGATCCCGTGAAGCTAGATGGACAGGTTAATGATGCTCGTAACATCACCTTGGATCCAACTTTTGGCTGTAAAAAAAGACCACCACTTAAGTTTGTCGGTGAGCTTGATAACGGTACAGCAATCCCTTCCTCAAGTCACTGGTTTCCAATCTTTAGGGATGAAACTGAGCGCTATGTAGCTGTCGCTTACCAAAGCGGTGGCAATGGCGTCCTGCGCGTCTGGAATGCTGACACAGGGGCTGAGCAGACCGTTAATAGCTTTGGGGATTCTCTTGATTATATCAAGGCAAATGATCCACTCAATATCCATGAGCTGACTATTAATGATTACACCATGATCGCCAACTCTGAAAAGGTGGTCACGATGTCAACAAACTCTGGAGCTATTGGCAACCCAGAAGCTTTGCTTGTAGTCAATGAAGTTGGGTACGATACTACCTATTCTGTTGATTTTATTAAATCAGCTAATAACCAAAAAGTAAAAATCTATAAGGCTACTAAGCTCTCTATTAGTCCTAGCTCTTTTGAGGTCAATGATAATACATGTAGTTTAGGTGGTCAAAGTGACTATGTAGAAAATGGAACCGGAACACAACAAGCTCTCGGATTCAGCATCCTTGCTAATTGCACACCTACCCTTGTTACTACTACTGTTCCAGGTATTCCTTATCCAACAGCTGTACAACTAAATGCTTCAGCTAGTAGCGCCACCAGTTTTGCGCAAACACAATTTGGAGATCCTGATAGTTATGGAGCTGGTAGTTACCTTTATCACACAGCCACTGGGTCTACGGCAACAGGTACGATTTCTGTAAAGATTGAATTTCGTGTTAATGGAGATAATCGTGGTAACAACAGCTACGCATATTCAAATGTTGCCGTTACCGGATACAGTGATAACAGTGCAACGGATAATAATGTTTGGGCTGTAGGAAATACTTTTAGTGTTAATACATCTAACTCTGCTCGTTCCCTTGGCTTTAAGGTTACCAACATTCAAAAAGGACCAGATGGGCAAGCCTATTCTTATAAAAGTGTTTATGCAACAGAGGTAAAGCTAAATTCTGGTGGAACTAACTGGCGCATTGGTGATAGTGTTTCTGTTTCTTTGCAAGGAAAGCAATATACAATTACTGTGGAAGAGGAGTCATTTAGTTATGGCTTTGTCGCTGAAGCTACTGCCTCATTCACCACTGTTTCTTCTGGTGTCTTGGATATTAATGATATTGTATCTGGCCTTAAAACTGATATTGATAGTATCGGTACATATGATACAGAAACCGTTGGTAATGTTATCCGTGTTAAACGTAATGACAGCGGTGACTTTAACCTTCAGGCAAGTGGAGGTACTACTAATAGAGCTCTGTATGCCATTAAGAGTGAAGTCTCTGATATTTCTCAGCTTCCAGCACAATGCATTAACAATGTTGTTCTAAAAATTAGGAACACTGCTGCTGCAACAGCTGATGATTATTTTGTCAAATTCGAGGCTACCTCAGGTGAAATCCCTGGTACGGGTACATGGGTTGAGACAGTTAAGCCTGGTATCCCCACTGACCTCAACATCAGCTCTATGCCTCATGTACTCATCCGTGAGGCCAATGGTGAGTTCAGTTTTCGTGGTTTGTCTAAGTCTGCTCAGAAAGAGGCTGCAACCTTTTATGGGGAAACTGTGGATGATGATGATTTTCTGTTTTGGTCTGGACGTGCTGTAGGTGATGAATCTACCAATCCTTCTCCAACCTTTGTCGATAAGACTGTTGTTGACATGTTCTTCTATCAAAACCGTTTAGGGTTTTTGGCTGGAGAGAACGTGATCTTGTCACAAGCAGGTGATTATTACAACTTCTTTGGTGGATCTGCTATTGCTTTATCTGATGCTGATCCCATTGATCTTACAGCTACTTCAACTAAGCCCTCTCGACTAAAGCGTGCTCTTGGTACATCAAAAGGCTTATTAATGTTTGCAGAGAATAGCCAGTTCTTACTCGCAACTACTGATACAGCTTTTGGTCCTTCTACGGTTAAACTCACTGAAATCTCGAACTACTCCTATACCTCCAAAATTAAGCCCTTGGAGTCTGGAGTATCAGTCATATTTTCAACTGAAGCAGATACCTTTTCTAAGGTATTTGAGATGGCTCTTGAGTCAATTGATAACCGTCCGTTAGTTGCTGATAATACAAGGATCATTCCTGAGCTTATTCCACCTGACCTTACTATTGCGGCAACCAGTCCTAATAATAGTTTTCTAGCCTTTGGCAATGGTAACAATGAATTGTTTACCTTTTCATTTTTCAATGAAGGCAACAACCGAACTATTGCGGGTTGGGCTATTTGGGAGTTTCCAAGTGACATTAAATTATTTGATTTCACACATGACACTTCTTTTACGGTCATGTTTAACCCCACAAGTGACTCCCATGTGCTTAGTCGTATGGAGTTTTTGGATGACCCTGAAACCGCTCCAATCAGTGTGTATGGCAGTAAATTTGTTCCTAGACTGGATAATTATATCTATGACACGGACACTACAATTGTCACTACGGGGGACGTAAAAAAAGTTACGTTTCCAAATGGATTCTTTGTAGAAAATACTGATGTTTATGTTATGGATTCCACTCAGGGTGTTTCCATCAGATTCTTTAAATTTACACCTGTTCTTGACTCAAATGGGACTTACTATATTGAAATACCCTCTGATTTGACTGATGATGGTTTTATTGTTGGCTTAGCTTATAATATGCTTGTTAAGCTACCTTCTTTCTTTGTAAAAGAGGAGAAAAAATCTGACCGAAGAAACATCCCGGTTTGTGAAAATGTATTTCTAGATATGCACTTGTCAGGAAGTGTAGATGTTCTTCTTGAGCGTGTGGGGTATGACAATAGGAGTTTAACTATTGCCCAGCCTGTAGCAGATGTTTATATCAGTGATTCACCTGCTATCACAGATGTATTGACCGACGCAATCCCGGTCTTCTGCCTTGGATCATTGGCTTCACTAACCATCTCAGCAGATGGTCCACTTCCTGTAGCTTTATCTAGTTACTCATGGGAAGGACATTATAATAATAGAGGTATTCTTCTCATTGACTAAATACTACCGTGCCGCGACTATAAAAGACGGGCTAGAAGTAGTTAACAACATAAGATACGATGACAGAATGGAAGTCGAAGCAAGTGGGTATAGTCCCATTGATATTCCATTCTGGCTTTCTCTCAGCGAACACGCTACTGCAATTTTCAACGATAAAGGTGTAATTGCTGGTGTTGCTGGTGTTGTACGACTAAGTGACCAAGTAGGTCTGATCTGGCTGCTATGTACTCCTGCAATTGAGGATGTTCCTATTACATTTTATAGGCAAGCCCAAATCTGGTTAAAGAACATACAAAAGGATTATCAACTCCTCTGGAATCATTGTGATGTCAGAAATAAAGCTCATCACCGCCTACTTAAATTTCTTGGCTTTAGTGCCATAAATAAGGTCTATATCCGCAACTACCCTTTCTATGAAATTGTGAAACTATGTGTACCGGAATCGAAACTGCCGCCGCCATAAGTCTTTCTATAGCTGCTGTCTCAACTGTATCTTCTATTGGTTTTGGCATTTACCAACAGCAACAACAACAGGCTGCGGCGCAAGCTCAACGATCACAAGCTGCTGCACAGTTGCGTATGACGCAGATGCAGAATATGCAGCAACAACAGAACCAGATTCAACAGCAAACCCTACAGCGTAGGCAACTCGCTCAGCAACAGAAAAGTCAACAGGATCAAGCGCGTCTCCAGCTTAATCAGCAGATCCGCTCTCAACTTCTTGCTAGACAGCAACAACAACAGCAGACCGATTTACAGATCCAGCAAGCTAATGCAAGTATCTTAAATCAATATCAACAGCAGCAAGAATCCGTACAGCAGGAGCGCGTTCAGCTCATGCGTCGTAATGAGATTGATCGTCAGCTATACCAAGGCTCTGTAGAGGATGCTAGAGAGCAAGTAATTCTTAATAATGAGGGTGCTAATCGCGCTCAACTAGCTGAGCAGGCAAAACTAAATGAAGTTCGTAAAAAGGCTCTCTTTGAACAACAAAATCTTTTAGCAAAGTCTATCGGTGCTAAGGGATCAATTCTTGCGCGTGGTCAATCTGGTCAGTCCATTGGTCTACTTACCATGGATGTAGATCGACAGAAAGGATTTGCTGAAGCCCAGGAAATGGCCTCACTTGATAGTGCTGGTGAGCAAGCTCTTCTTAATATGGATGCTGCTTATCTCCAAGCACAATCTCAGAATAATAAAGCTGAAAGTCAAATTGGATTTAATCCAACTAACCCTTACCTACCTACCAATCCCAAGGCTCCACAGTTAGTCGGCCTGAATATAGACAACCCTTACGTTTAACAATATGGCGAGACAAGCAGATTTCGGCGGTACTCGCTTTCAAGGGTACGCCCAGTCCAGTAATTCAACAGTCAAA
>Ga0208793_1001760_pt1 | contig 11965 bp, 20 predicted proteins | sample 17_taG_FD_184092 | JGI IMG/M metagenome (GOLD analysis project Ga0208793, IMG submission 184092) | Marine viral communities from the Subarctic Pacific Ocean - 17_ETSP_OMZ_AT15314 metaG (SPAdes) (version 2) | ecosystem: Environmental > Aquatic > Marine > Oceanic | place: Pacific Ocean | collected...
CGTGTTGTTGCACCTACATTGCCAGACTTAAAAGGTTTAAAGATTATGGCAGGTGATTACGAAAAACGTGGCCTAAACAAACGCATGAACACACCTAAATTAGTAGGTGATCTTGTTACTCATTGGTTACGATATGCAGAGGATAGGCCAACTGTTGTGTTTGCTACATCAATTGCACACAGTAAATACATATCTAAAATATTTAATGATAACGGCATAGCTGCAGGTCATGTTGATGGTGACATGGATGAACTAGAGCGTGAACAAGTGCTGCATGATTTACACCATGGTAAGATTAAAGTTTTATCTAACTGCCAAGTGTTGACCGAAGGATGGGATGAACCAAAAGTTTCATGTGTTGTACTTGCACGACCTACAAAGTCATACGGCATGTACTTGCAGATGGTTGGTAGATCATTGAGGCCATTTGAAGGCAAGAAAGATACATTGATTATTGACCATGCAGGCTGTGTTTACGAACACGGTTTCCCTGAAGATGTGCCTGATTGGGAACTAACAACAGATAAAATTACACGACAGAAAAACAAAGAACGAAAAGAAATAGATAAGCAGCCGTTTACTTGCACTAAATGTAACGCTGTATATGAGCCAACAAGGATATTAAGAACTTGCCCTGTGTGTGGTCATGCACCAACGGAAGCAGACAAGAAGGTATTGATCAAACAAGGACGTTTGGTTGAGTTACCAAAAGCAGATGTTAATGCACAGGACAAGCAAGATTTTTACGCACAACTTTTGTTTCATAGCAGACAAAAAGGTTATAAGTCAGGTTGGGCTGATTGGACATTCAAAGAAAAGTTTGGGCATTTTCCACACAGTAAACGTGTAATGCCAAAACCTGTGGGCGATGAGGTCAAAGGCTACCTGCGCCACTTGCAAATAAAGAAAGCCAAATCAAATGGGGGTGCTTATGTCAGAGGACGCTAAAGAACAACAAATGCACACGTTGCGTGAGGTAGGCAAGAAACATGCTGCCGCAAAACGTAATCTTACTGTGCTTGAACATGGTAGACAGATAATGCTGTCCGATCTTATGAAAGAATACATGCTCAAAGGTGAGAAGACTGCTGCAGGTCAAGAACGTGAGGCCAGAGCAGACCCGCGTTACAAAGAACACATTGAAGCGCTTGGTATTGCTGTTGAAGAAGAATTAAAATGGGCTTGGGAAAAAAAGATTGTTGATATAAACTTTGAGAAATGGAAGACCAACATGATTAACCAAACCATTGAGCGTAAAAAATATGGCTAAAAAAAAACAGGCAACCATTGAAGAAAAGAAACACATGTCACGCGTTGCTGATTTGGGTTGCGTTGCCTGTGCCACGTTAGGCCATTACGATTCACCCGCAGAGATACACCACATAAAAGATAAAACAGGCATGGGCAGACGGTCTAGTCATTTTGACGTAATACCGCTTTGTTACATGCACCACCGTGGCACATATGGCTATCACACAAGCCCGAAAGAGTTTGAAGGTAATTATGGCACACAAAGAGAACTGCTGCAGATTGTGAAAGATTGGTTAGCGTATGAAGATAAAAAAACGGGTCAGATAAATCCATCCAACCCGTTTACAAGGAACAATTTATTTTACGAATAATTATAACTGTTCATGTTTTAGTTTGTAACCATCATTAAATAATACATGGCCAAGATTGTGTATAACACTGAAGCCCATATCCATGCCGCAACCAGATACACCCATGCAACCTGTTTTGTCTATGAACCTGTAGCCAACAGCATCACACATCATGCTTGTTAACCACACCTTTTGCACTCTGTCTTCACCTTCTTTAAATTCATCTTTAACGTTGAACTTATAAAAGTCTATATGCCTGTACATGCCAGAGTTTGATACACGTTTGACAATGAAGTAAATTGTGTCATCTTCATTGATTAGTTTTTTAAGATTTTTTATTGCTTCTTCTTTCTTCATAATGTTGTGTCCTTCTGTTTTCTTCTATTGCATGCCATATATTTATGACACCCCAAAGCGCAACAATAGACGCATCCAATGTGTTCCTGTCTACTACAACAAGATAGATTGAAAGCGTCCACAGCACGCCACTAATACCAAAACGCCAAATCACGGTGTTAACTTTTTGTTTTGTTTGATTACCCAATCATCCAAAATAGCACGCAAGCCATCATCAAAACCGATATGTAATTCCTGCTTATTGTTTAATAAGTAATCAATTGCTTGTTGCTGTTGTGTGGGCGAAAGGCCTTTTAAATGATCTTTCACAACGCTTTCAACCCACACTTTGCCAACACTAAAGAACGGGTTATCCATTCTTTTCTGCTCCAAGTTTCATGTCTAGCAACTCTTTTAGGCTATGGTAAGCACTCATGCCATGCGCACCGACATTCCATTCTTTTATGTGTTCAACGTCCTCGCCTTGATGTCCGCAATATGCTTTGCCATTCTTCCAATTGTACACAGTGAAGACACGACCATCAGGAAACTCAAACGACCATTCAACGTCAATCTTATCCTCTGCACCTGCACGCGGTATGTAACGGAAATGCGGATCACCAAACACGCTGACAAGCTGATCATATGTTCTGTTTAAATGTCCGTGTAAGTGTGTACCACCAGTGTTGCTTGACTTTGTGATGTTTGACAAATCGCTGACGTACTTGTCCTGTATTGCTGCTGACAAAGATGATGCAAGCGCTTCTGCTTTGCTTTGATCAATCTCTATCAATTCTTCTGCCAAGAACATTAATTCCTGACCACTTAAACCATCAACAATTTGTGATGCAAGTGTAGCTGCTTGCGCTTTACCCTCTGCAATAGCTGCCTGCGCACTGTCATCATTGTGGCTGTTGTTTTCAATCTCATCCCAGTATTGATTTTTAGTTTTACTCATGTTGTTGCTCCTATAGTTTGTTAGCGGTGTACAAACATGCACCACCGCCAAGCATTGATATTAGGCCGTAACCGACCACCATTAACATTGTGGGCAAATCGTTAGCATATTCCATGCACTTGCCATCACAATCATTGGCACTGCCTGCAATGGCCATCAATCCGACAGCCAAAGCAATTGCACCAAATACGTTTAAAAATGTTTTCATGTTATTTACTCCAATAACCATAAACACAACGCGTACCACTACGCGAAGGGTCATAGGTGTCATTAATTACGCCATCAATAACTGCTGTTACATGCTTACTGCAAGACACAGCAATTGTACCCAATGGCAATTCATCTGCTTTTAAATGCACCTTGCAACCTTGACCAATAAACATTGTTGGTGTCCATTTAAGTCCAAGCATAGCTGCAAGACGTTTGGTTGTAGGTTTGTAAACACCAGACCGCGCTGTTGACTTACCTCTACGCTTTTTGGTTTTACGTTCCTTAGAACCAAGTTGATTGATCAACGCTGCTACCTCTGCATAAGGTTTGCCGCTAACGATAGCAAATGATCTGCATACGCAATCACCTGCTTTGACAGTGTAACCTGCATCTGCTGCACCACCATCGTTGTATGTCCATGTACTCATTGTTACTCCTTTATTTATTAACACAGGTTAAGTTTAAACTAATTTAAAAATATACGCAAGAATTAATTTTACCTTATTTATTGCATTATAGGTACTTTAGGTTATAATGTTTGGTATGAGCGTAAAAACGTTGACAGATAAGCAAAAAGCCTTCGTTGACTACTTTAGTCAAATAGGCAATGCAACACAGGCTGCAATCAGGGCGGGCTATTCAAAAGCTACTGCTGAACAACAGGGCTATGAACTGAAGAACAAGCTAGCCAATGAGATTGACACAGCCACAAAAGCTGCATTGGTGTCTGCTGTACCCATGGCCGTTGAGAAACTACAGAGCCTGATCACAGACGACAAGGTTGCGGCATCTGTCAAGTTAGGCGCTATCAACAGCATACTAGACAGGACAGGTCACCAGACAGTACACAAAGTAGAAGACGTAACCAAGCAACGTACTGACGAAGAACTACAGACCGAACTTGACCACCTGCTGCAATCTATCAACGCGGGGTCTAGTAAAAGCACAGAGCATTAACACATTATACTGCTCATTACTCCTATACCTATATAGGGGAAGACACACTGGTTAGCCTTGCCATACCTCACAGAAAAAAGGTTCATCGCACACACACACGCGCATTTGCCCGCTAGGCTACATGTCTGCGCGTTCTTGCTAAAGATACCGTACGCATAATGCTTCACATATACATACACAGGGGAACACGGCATCACATATCACAGGCACACGCGCGCAACAGACCCCCCCACCCCCCAAAGCGCCTCCGCTTGTAATATATAATGCTTTCATCCGCACAGTGGAGGGCATATTTAGATATTAACCTAAGTTAACAGCTATCACATGGGAGTTGCGTTAAGTTAATGTTGTGTGTATTATGTCACTATGGGCGATAAAGCATGGAAACAACGAGAACGACAGGTAGCTAAATTCTTTGATGGCGATAGAAATGCACTATCTGGTGGTAACAGCAAAATTACACGAGCAGATGTAATCCATGAAAGCCTATTTATTGAGTGTAAACTGCGTGCCAAGCATACGGCAGTAACATTGTGGGATGATACAAAAAAATTAGCAGATGCTGAAAGTAAAACCCCTGTTGTTGTATTATGCGAAAAAAACCGTAAAGGTTTTTGGATAATGGTACATAGCGATGATTTGTATAAACTATGACAGCACAAGCATTAGCAAGGGCGGTAGAAATCGCCAAAGAACTAGAATACAGAAAAGCCACAAATACAATGGCTAGGTACGAACCGTACGATTATCAAAAAAAATTTCATAATAAAGTTGCACAACAACGCTTACTTATGGCAGGTAACCGTATAGGCAAATCATTCTCTGGTGCTATGGAAATGGCATATCATCTAACAGGGCTATACCCTGATTGGTGGCAAGGTAGAAAATTTGTTAGACCTATTAGGGCGTGGGCAGGTGGAGCATCTAATGAAACGACACGTGACATCTGCCAGAAGGAACTGGTTGGGCAGCCAGACGACCCCAGTGCTAGGGGTACGGGGTCTATACCGCTAAAATTAATTGGCGAAACAGTACGTAAAGCAGGCGTGCCTAATGCAATGAATAGTCTTGTTGTAAAACACGTAACAGGTGGATGGTCACGATTAGCATTTAAAGCATACGAAATGGGTAAAGAAAAATGGATGGGTGAAAGCCTAGACGTTATATGGTTGGATGAAGAACCACCATCATCTATTTACACTCAATCCCTAACGAGGACAGCCGATAAAGGTGGAATTGTTTACATGACATTTACACCAGAAAACGGTATGACTGAAACTGTAGCGCAGTTTGTTAATGATCTTCGGGATGGGCAAGCGCTTATACAAGCGGGGTGGGATGATGCACCACATATGACTAAAGAAGTGCGTCAGCAAATATTAGCTGCGCTACCACCGCATGAACGTAAGATGCGTGAGCAAGGTATACCACAACTAGGTTCAGGCTTAGTGTTTCCTATTGCTGAATCAGATATGGTATGTGACCCAATTAATATGCCTGATCATTGGCCTAGGATTTGTGGTCTTGATTTTGGTTGGGATCACCCGACAGCAGCAGCGTGGGCTGCATGGGATAGAGATTCAGATATAATTTATATTTACGATACATATGCAATGTCACAAGAAGCTGTGCCTATACATGCAAGTGCTGTAAAAGCGCGTGGACAATGGATTCCTGTTATATGGCCAATGGACGGAAGGCAAGCAGACAAAGGTTCTGGTAAAAGTTTAACAGAACAATATCGTAATGAAGGCGTAAACATGACACGTGAACATTTTACAAATCCACCACAACAAGGACAAAAAGAAAACACAGGTGGTATCTCTGTAGAAGCAGGGGTACAGGAAATGTATACAAGGTTTATGACTAATAGATTGAAAATTTTTAATAATCAGAGTAAGTTGTTAGAGGAATTGCGAATGTACCATCGTAAGGATGGTAAAATCGTATTTAAGCATGATGACGTTATTTCGGCTGCACGTTATGCCGTAATGTCTGTCAGAAAAGCGAGAGTAAAAAACTATGAACCAAAGCAATTATATTCAGACAGTAGTTTTAATGTATTTGCGTAACAATAAGGAAGGATAATTATGGGCGGATTTGTAAGATTTGTTGCAAGAACTTTGGGTATCGCACCTAAGAAAGCAGCACCTCCACCACCTCAACCTGCTCCTGCTCAAACTGCATCAGCAGCACCTGTAAAGCCTGCAACAACAGCAGCAACAGCATCTGCAAAAGATAGCAAGAAAACAGCACTAGGGTCTGGGTATGGTACTGGTGACCAAACTGTAATGACAACTACTGCAGGCGTAGAAGAAGAAGCTAATACACAAAAAACTGTATTAGGTGGTTCATCTACAGCAGGTAAGAAAAAGAAAACAGGCAAAGCAGTTAATTACGGATAATGTAATATGATTGAAGTCGTAACAGACGACAAATGGCGTGTACCTATTGGTAAATATCTAAAAGAAAAATGCTTTATTTCTGCAGATATAGGCGATAGTTTTTCTTATATTGGTTTTATAGAAGATGAAAAAATACTAGGTGGGTTTCTTTTTACAGATTGGGATGGACATAACATATACGTACATCTTGCATTAGAAACACCTAGATTATTTAACAAAAAAAATATAAGAACAGTATTTGACTATGGTTTTAACCAACTTGGTTGTGGAAGAATGACAGCCGTTTGTCGTAATGGGTACGAAAGAAACGAGCGCATTTTATCTGGTACAGGTTGGACAAAAGAAGGTATAGTAAGAAAAGTTATGAAAATAAAAAATGAATTCGTTGATGCAGCAGTTTATGGTATGCTCAAAGACGAATGTAAATGGATAAAGGAATAACATGGGCGGAAAATCACAACCACAAATGCCACCACCTGTAGACAATTCGGTTCAAGAAAAAACTGAAGCAAAGGAAGCGGCACTAGAAAAAGAAAAAGCAAAAATGCTTGCAACTAAGAAAAAAGGTAAATACGGTACTATACTAACATCTGCACAAGGAGTTGACGAAGAAGCAGAAACTAAAAAAACAATGTTAGGCGGAACAATAACGTAATGGACGATAACATAACACCTTTTGATTATATTAAAAAAAGATTTGCTTCTATGGAATCTACTAGAGGCACATGGGAAGATCATTGGCAAGAAATACTTGATTACGTTATGCCACGTAAAGCAGACGTTACTACAATAAATTCTAAAGGTTCAAAAAGAACTGAAGTGCTATTTGATAGCACAGCCATTACAGCAAACACATTGTTGTCAGCAAGTTTACAAGGCACACTTACATCACCCTCACTGCCTTGGTTCTCAATAAAACTTAGAGATAAATCAATAAACGAAGATTTTAATACGCAAATGTGGTTGGAAGATACTGCTAGACGTATGTATGACGCGTTTAATGATGCAAATTTTAACACTGAAGTACACGAAATGTATTTAGACCTAACATCTATTGGTACTGGATGTTTATTTGTGGAAGAACATAAAGATGGGTTTGGAGTTGGCGGTATACATTTTAAGACACTACACATTAATGAATTTTATATACAAGAAAACAATAACGGATTTATTGATACAGTTTACAGAAAATACAAAATGTCTGCTAGACAAGCAGTACAAGAGTTTGGTGAAGATAATCTTGGTGATAAAGTTTTAGACGCTGCTAAGAATAAACCAGAAAAAGAATTTTCATTTATACATGCAGTAGAACCAACTGCAGATTACGAACGTGCAATGGGTAAAGCAGCTACAAAATTACCAGTGCATAGTTGTCATGTATGTATTGAAGACAAAATGAAAGTTAGAGCAGGAGGTTACAATGAATTTCCATACTTAGTGCCTAGATGGGCAAAAGCAACTGGTGAAATTTATGGAAGATCACCTAGCTATAATGCGCTACCTGATATTAAAACTTTGAACAAGGCAGTAGAGATTGGACTTAAAGCATGGGCAAAAGCAATTGACCCCCCTCTTTTGGTACAGGATGATGGTGTTGTTGGCAGAGTAAGAACTACACCTGCAGGTATTACTGTTATTAGAAACGATGGTGCAATAAAACCATTGCAGACAGGCAGTAACTGGCAAATCACAGACATGAAAGAAACGCAGTTACGAACTGCAATTAGACAAGCATATTATTCAGATCAACTACAGTTGCAAGAAGGCCCACAAATGACAGCAACTGAAGTACAAGTTAGATATGAATTAATGCAAAGACTTCTTGGGCCAACGTTAGGAAGATTCCAAAGTGAATTTCTTAACCCATTAATTGAACGTGTTTTTGGCATTATGTTTAGAGCAGGTGCGTTGCTCCCGATACCTGACGCTATACAAGAAGCCAAGATGGATATAGAATACGTAGGGCCATTAGCACGTTCACAACGTATGGAAGAAGCGCAAGCTATTGATAGATTGTATCAACTAGCAGCTAACGTGGCTCAAATAGACCCAAGTATTATGGATAATATAAACCATGATGAAGCTATAAGAATGAGGGCAACACTACTTGGTGTACCTAAATCTATTCTTGTATCTAGGGATGACGTTGCAGAAAAACGTGAAGCCCAACAACAAGCAGCTATGGAACAACAAATGTTAATGGCTCAACAACAACAAGCACAAACAGGCAAAATGCAGGCAGATGCAGCTAAAGCAACTGCAGACCCAGATGTACAAGATGTTATGTCTGAAGCTACTGCACAAGCAGAACAGGAGTTAATGTAATGGCAAAAAAAGGTCTATATTATAATATTAATAAACGTAAAAAAGCAGGCACAAGTAGAAGTAAAAAGAACAGCACTATTTCTGCAAAAAATTACGACAATATGAAAAAAGGTTTTCCTAAAATTGGCACAAGGAGTTAATGGCAAAAGTAAAGGAACGTGTAGAACATGAAAGCATATTTCATAAAACCAATATAGGACGTAACCCTAGTAAATGTAAAATGAATAAATCAAAAAGAAGAAGTTTTAAAAAATACAGAGGTCAAGGTAAATAGTGGCAAAAAATAACATAGCACATTTAGAAGAATTACACAAAGAACACAGTGAATTAATTAATAATTATAAACAGTGTTTTACATCACCTGCGGGTGAACAAGTGTTAAAAGACTTGGATGCAGCATATGGTAATAGAAGTAGTTATTCTAGTAATCCATATGATACTGCTTACAAGGAAGGGCAACGTAGTATATTACTACGTATTAAATCAATGATAAAAGAAAGGAAAGAGGATTAATATGTCAGAAAACGCAGAGGCCGTTACCACCGAAGAACAGGTAACCCAAGATAGTACAATCTTAGGGTCTGAGGCAGTGGGCGATAACCTTGATTGGAAATCATCACTACCTGACGAATTGAAAAATGACCCAACTTTGTCAAACTTTAAAGATGTTGAAAGTCTAGCAAAGACAGTAGTACATCAACAAAAACAGATGGGTAATCGTATACCTATTCCAAAAGATGAAGAAGGTTTTAATGAGTTGTATACAAAACTTGGCAGACCAAGTGAAGCAACAGCTTATGAAACTAATATTCCTGAAGATATGCAAGAGCATTACAGTGAAGATAATTTAAATCAATTTAAAGATGTTGCACATAAAATTGGTTTGAATCAAAAACAAGTAGATGCGCTTATTGAATATCAACATGGTGCAATACGTGCATCAATAGATAATGAACCCGCAATGTTAGCTGCGCAAAAAGAAGATACAGAGCAAACGCTAAAACAAGATTGGGGTCTTGATTACAATAAAAATATTAGAGCAGCACAACGCGCTTTACAAGTTTATGGTGATGAAGAAATTATGGATTTGATGAATACATCAGCAGGTAATCATCCTGCAGTTGTTAAATTGTTTGCACGTTTAGGTGCTGAAGTAACAGAGGATATGACACAAAATACTCAAAATAATACTTTAGCTACTAATAAATTAGACGCGCAAGACGAAATTAATGCCATATATTCTAACCCTCAACACGCATATTTTGATCAAAAAAATCCTGATCATAAAACTGCCGTAGAAAGAGTTAGACAACTAATGGAAAAAGTGCATGGATAATTAGTAACTTATATGGTATATTTAGAACACAACACATAGGCCCAACAGGACAACCTAAGTTGTTCGGTGTGCAACCGTAAATGCCGTTTGACAGTGCGTATACTGTAAGGTTTCCCTGCAAAGGACAAAAACCGATTATGTTAAACTTAAACTAAGAAGGAGGCACATATGTCAGTGCAAATAACTACAGCTTTTGTTGAACAATACAAAAGCAATGTGTTCCATCTAGCACAACAAAAAGGCTCACGTTTAAGGGATTGCGTAAGATCGGAAACGGTTACAGGAAAATCGCACTTCTTTGAGCGAATTGGGTCTGTGGCAGCAGAAAAGCGTACATCGCGACACTCTGACACACCTAGAATGGACACACCCCATAGTAGACGAAAAGTTACTATGGACGACTACGACTGGGCAGATTTGATTGATCAGGAAGATAAGGTAAGGATGCTTATTTCCCCTCAATCAGAATATGCTATGGCAGGCGCTTGGGCGATGGGTAGAGCTATGGATGATTCAATCATTGCTGCTGCTACAGGTACATCATACGGTGGTGTATCAGGCGGCACTTCGGTTGCGTTACCCGCAGGTCAAAAAATCGCACATGGTTCTGCAGGTCTAACTCTGGCGAAACTAATATCAGCAAAAGAACTTCTTGATGCTAATGATGTTGACCCAGATGAAACTAGATACATGGTTGTAACAAGCAAACAAATGTCTAACTTGTTAAATTTAGAGAAGGTAACTTCTTCAGATTACGCAAGCATTAAGGCGTTAGTACAAGGCCAAATTGATACGTACTTAGGATTTAAATTCATAAGAACGGAAAGACTTGGCACTGATGCTAACTCTGACAGACAAGTGTTAGCTTTCTGCCAATCTGGTATTGGGCTTGCTGTGGGTTCAGATGTTTCTACAAGAATTTCTGAACGAGCAGACAAGAATTATGCAACTCAGGTATTTCTATCTATGACAATCGGCGCTACGAGAGTAGAAGACGAAAAAGTAGTAGAAATCGCATGTAACGAATAAGGGAGGGTTAAAACATGGCTACTGTATATTCAGCACAGAAGACCAGTTGGAATCAAAATAACCCAACTGATAAGATTAAAACAAATGAATTCGCAGGACGTGTTAGAATTGCTTACGCTACTTATGAAGCGTCAAGTCTTTCTGCAGGTGATGTAATTGAAATGTTTAATCTGCCAAATGGCGCGAGAATCGTAAGTGGTTCTATTGCACACGATGCACTAGGTTCATCTACTACTCTTGCCGTAGGCTACGCAGCGCATACTAATGCAGCAGGAACAGCAGTTTCAGCTTCAGCAGCAGCGTACAAAGCAGCAGCTTCATCTGCATCAGCAGGTAAAGCGGACGTTTGTGCGACTATTGCTTTAGGTCACGGAACTGAAGTTGATGCTAACCAAGATGGTTTGCCTGTGGCAATAACTTTAGCAGGCGCGGCTGCAACGGGTACTATTGTACTTACGATGCAGTATGTTACTGACTAAGTAATAAAATTAGGTAGGGGGTACAACACCCCCTATCTTTTTGTAAAGGAATAAAAATGGCAACAGACGTATCTATTTGTAGTAACGCTTTAAGACGGTTAGGTGATGCACCTATTACAAGTCTTACAGATGATACAGAAAGAGCGCGTCTATGTAATGCCTTTTTTGCTGATGCCCGTGATCATGTATTACGAGCGCATCCATTTAATTTTGCCATTACTAGAGCAACATTAGCACAGTTATCAAGTACACCTTCATATGGTTTTAGCTATATGTACGCATTACCAACAGACCCGTATTGTTTGCGTGTGTTGGAAATGGAACACCCA
>Ga0208793_1001761_pt1 | contig 11961 bp, 8 predicted proteins | sample 17_taG_FD_184092 | JGI IMG/M metagenome (GOLD analysis project Ga0208793, IMG submission 184092) | Marine viral communities from the Subarctic Pacific Ocean - 17_ETSP_OMZ_AT15314 metaG (SPAdes) (version 2) | ecosystem: Environmental > Aquatic > Marine > Oceanic | place: Pacific Ocean | collected...
AATATGGTTCTCAATCAAATCCACCAGATAATGATTTTACAGATACCTTATTTCAAAAAAACTATTTTAATTATATACAAGATATTTTTAATGGCAAAAGAAGATTAATAAAAGTTGAAGCAAATTTACCTTTAAACATTATTAAAAACCTTAAAATGAACGACAAGGTTACTATTAATAATCAAGATTATACTTTAAATACTGTTCAAACAAATCTTATAACAGGCAAAAGTAGTTTAGAGATATTAAACGAATTAGAATCAGATAGTTTTAAAATAAGTTTATATTATAGCCCAACAGGAACACCCTGTCCATCAAACACAAATAGAACATTAGTTACAGTTTATTCAACTTCTGCAAGTATAACATTTGGTACTCAAGGTGTCATTCAAACTATTGGTCCTTTATATGAAAATAAAGAGTTAACAATTTTTGCAGACACAGGTAATTATGGTTATGGAGGAACAGGAAGTAAATGGGATAAATGGAACAAAAGTGGTTATACTCCTACTGCACCATCTTTATTATTAGAGGGTTGGTGGCAATCAGAGTTTGAAAATGACCCTTATGAGTATCCTAAACAATGTAGTGGTTCTTAAAATAAAATTATGATAAAAAATATATTAGAATTATTAAAATATACAAACGGTGAAACGGAAAATATCCGTATAGCAACAGGTAAAAATAAACTGCCTGAAACGATCAAAGAGGGTATAAAACAAATTAAAAAACAAATTAGCTATGCCAATAACTAAAACAATAATAATTGATGCGAATACTAAAAACGCACAAAAAGAATTAGATCAAATAAATGCTATGCTTGAACAACAAGATGAAAATCTTGACAAGCTTGAAAAAACATTGCGTGATTATGAAAAACAATTAGATAAAACCAATAGCAGGGATTTAAACAAGCGTAAACAAATACAAGAATCAATTAACAAAACCAAAAAATTAATAAAAGAAGAAAAACAAGATATAAAAGAAAACACCAAAGCAAGAAAAAAAGCTAATCAAGCACTTGACGAAGCAAAAGAAAATGCTGGTGATTTATCTGGCGTTATGCAATTAGCTGACAAAGCTACTGGTGGTTTAGCAAGTTCGTTATTAAATGTATCAAAAGGAACAGAAGGTGTTGTAAAAGGCGCTAAATCAATGAAAATAGCATTAGCTGCTACAGGAATTGGATTACTTGTTATAGCGATTGGATCATTAGCAACCGCTTTTTCTAGTTCAGAAGAAGGTCAAAATAAATTTGCTAAAATAATGACTAAAATTGGTGTCATTGTTGGAAACGTTACAGACATTGTAGCTGATTTTGGAATGGGTATTTTTAATGCTGGTAAAGCAATGGCAAAATTAATTACAGGAGATTTTGCAGGAGCTACAGTTGCGTTTGCAGAAATGACAGTAAACATAAACGAAGCAACAGATGGCATAAAAAACTTTGGAGAAGAAACTGCAAAAGAAATGAAACTTGCAGGTCAATTAGCTGATCAACGTGCAAAAGCAGATAAAATTGATCGTGATTTATTATTAGAACGAGCTGAAGCAAATCGAAGGTTTAATGAATTAAGAGAAAAAGCTGCTGACAAAGAAAATGTTAGTATCGAAGATCGTATAGCTGCATTAAAAGAAGCTGGTCGAATTGATGAAGAAATTACAAAAAAAGAAATTGACGCTGCACGATTACGTTTTGAAGCAAAAAAATTAGAAAATTCATTGTCAAAATCAACCAAAGAAGATCTTGACGAACAAGCAAAATTAGAAGCTGAATTAATTAATTTAGAAACAGCAAGATTAAAAAAAGCAAAAACATTAACAGCTGAAATAACAACTAATTTACGTGAAGCAGAATCAGAACGAAAAGCAGCCGTTGCTAAACAAAAAGCAGATCAAAAAATTATTGATGACGAAAAAATAAAAAAAGAAAAAGAATTAGCAACATTAAAAAAACAAATCAGAGATGCAGAAGCAGTTAGCGAAGATGATGCACGTGCTTTAAAATTGCAAAAAATAGATGAATATTATCAAACATTAATTGACAAAGCTACAGCAGCTGGTATTGCGACAGATGATTTAGAAGCTGCACGAGATGAAAAGAAAAACGTACAACAAGAAGAATTTGATACAAAAGATGCTGATCGTAAACAAAAAATAATTGACGATGCACAAGCACAAGCAGACGAATTAAAAGCAATCGAAGATCAAAAAAAGGCACAACAAATGGCAACATTTGACAATGCAGTTGCTTTGGCTGGCGAAGAAACAAAACTTGGAAAAGCATTATTATTAGCAAAACAATTAATATTGGCAAAAGAATTTGTTATGAATGCTAAATCTTCAATTGCAAATGCTAAAAAAGCTTTGGGAGATACAGCTGTTAAAGGTAGTGAAGCTACAACAGAAGTAGCGGGTTCTGTAGCAAAAGCAACAAATACAGCACCACCACCATTTAATATTCCGTTTATTTTAACTGCAATAGCAACAGGAGCTAGTGTTTTAAGTGCTGTAAAAGCTGCTATTGGATCAACTAAATCAGCTGCTGCATCTGTCGGTGCAAGTGGAGGAAGTTCACCATCAACACCTACTATTTCACCAGCTTCATCTCCACCAGCATTTAATGTCGTAGGTCAAGGTGCTACAAGTCAATTAGCAGAAGCAATTGGTGGACAAGCGCCAACACGTGCATATGTTGTTAGTAATGATGTTACAACAGCACAAGGTTTAGAACGTAACATTGTAGAAGGTGCTACTATATAAATGCAAAATATTAATTTAAAAACGTTATATAAAATATGAAAATAGTCGAATTAGTTTTAGATGAAACACAAGAAGATTCTGGAATAGAAGCAATTTCAATAGTCGAAAATCCTGCAATAGAAGAAGATTTCATAGCTTTAAAAAGTAATGAAATAAAATTAGCAGAAATATCAAAAGATAAAAAAATATTAATGGGAGCTTTGTTAATACCAAACAAACCTATATATCGAAATAATGGTGAAGATGAATATTATATATACTTTTCCAAAGATACGGTGTTAAAAGCGTCCCAAATGTATTTAACTAAAGGTAATCAAAATAATTCGACATTAGAACACGCACATCAATTATCAGGGTTAAGTTTAGTCGAATCTTGGTTAGTCGAAGACAAAGTACACGACAAATCAAGAAAATACGGTATGGACGTTCCTATTGGTACTTGGATGGGTGCTGTAAAAGTAAACAATGACGAAGTTTGGAACGATTACGTTAAAACTGGTAAAGTCAAAGGATTTTCAATTGAAGGATATTTTGCCGACAAAATGGAACGTCCTAAAGATGCTATAGGATTAGCAAAAAATAAAGAAGCTGATCAATTAATAAATAAAATTAAAAGTATTTTAATAAATGAATAAATCACAAAGAAATTTTTTCCCAGGATTAGCAAGTCCAAAAAATTCAAGACGTGGTTGTTTATGTAAAGATAAAAATACATATTCTAGAAAATGTTGTGATGGTAGTTTATGGGCTCAAGGAATAGGTCCAATATCAAGAATTATTTGAAAATGCAAAAAAATAAATTAATAACGTTATATATATAATTATGAAATCAACTGAAATGTTAAACCAAATCAAGACACTTTTAAACATAGAAGTAAAGCTTGAAGAACAAAAACTTGAAAACGGAACTCGTGTTGAATCTGAATCATTTGAAAAAGGAAAAGAAATTTTTATTCTCACAGATGACGAAAAGGTTGCAATGCCCGTTGGAGAATATTTACTCGAAGACGGAAGATTAATCGTTGTAGCTGAAGAAGGTATAATTGACGATGTTCGTGAAGTATCTGATGAAGCTCCAGAAAAAGAAGAAGAATCAAAAGACGAAACAGAAGACCTAGAATACAAAGACGAAGAAATGGAAGACGATGGAAAAGAAGCTGTTGTTGAAGATTGGGCAGGAATGGAAAAAAGAATTAAAAATCTTGAAGATGCTATTTCTGATTTAAAATCTAAAATCGGTGAAAAAAATATGGAAGAAGAAGAAGTTGAAATGGAACAAGAAGATGTTTCAAGACAACCAAAATCAAGAACCGTAAAAGAAGAATTTAACGAAGAATTAAAAGAAGAATTATCAAAACCTGCAGCTGCTCCAATTAAGCACAATCCAGAATCTGGTAATATGAAAAAAGAAAATTTTAGAATTGCTCCAAATAGAAAGCCTTCTACAATGGATTATATATTAAATCAATTAAATAAATAAAAATAAAAAATTATGCCACAACCAACGATTACAACTACTTATGCTGGAGAATTTGCAGGTAAGTATATAGCTGCTGCTTTATTAAGCGGTAACACTTTAAGTCAAGGTGCAATTGAAATTAAACCAAACATTAAATTTAAAGAAGTTATTAAAAAAGTAGCTACTTCAGGATTAATAGGCGATGAATCTTGTGACTTTACAAACGCAGGAACAGTTACATTAACTGAACGTATTATTCAACCAGACAATTTTCAAGTAAACCTTGAATTATGTAAAACACCATTTGAATCCGATTGGGGTGCAGTATCTATGGGCTATTCAGCTTTTGATAATTTACCTCCTGACTTTTCAAGTTTTTTAATAGCACACGTTGCTGAACAAGTTGCTGCTTCGACAGAATCAAATATTTGGCAAGGTAACCTTGGTGGTGCTGTTGCAGGAGAATTTAACGGATTCACAACTTTAGCTGCTGCTGATGCAGATGTAATTGACGTAGCTGCTGTAGGTGGAGGAGTTAATTCTGGAAATGTTATTGCTGAATTAGGTAAAGTAGTTGATGCTATACCAAGCACATTATACGGAAAAGATGATTTATTCATTTATGTATCTCAAAACGTAGCAAAAGCATACGTTAGAGCACTTGGTGGATATTCTGCTATAACTGACGCTCAAGGCGGAGGAGTTGCAAACGGTATCGACAACAAAGGAACGCTATGGTACGGAGGAAACGAAAACCTTTCTATCGATGGAGTTAAAATATTTGTCGCTAACGGATTACCAAGCAATTATATGTTTGCTGCACAAAGATCTAACCTTTACTTTGGTACTGGATTAATGTCAGATTACAATTTAGTAAAATTAATTGATATGGCAGATATCGATGGTAGTAAAAACGTAAGAGTAATTATGAGATTTACTGCTGGAGTACAATACGGAATTGGATCTGAAATAGTTCTTTATTCTTAATAAATAAATTAACCAAAAATTAGGGTAGGTGGGTTAGTGCCTATCTACCCTTTTTTAATATAAAAAATAAATAATATGGCTTGTACATTAAATAAAGGACGATTATTGCCTTGTAAAAGTGCCTTCGGAGGTATTAAAACCGTATGGTTTGGTGATTTCGGTGGATTAACTGGCGTAGTGGTCGGTGCAGATGGTGAAGTTTCATCAATCACAGGAACACAACCAGATTGGTACCAATATGACGTAAAAGGTAATTCATCACTTGAAACAACAATAACTAGTTCAAGAGAAAATGGAACTACATTTTTTACTCAAACATTAAATTTAACATTAACATATCTTGACGCACAAACACAAAACGAATTGCAAATGATTGCAGTTGGTAGACCGTATGTAGTCGTAGAAGATTATTATGGAAATCAATTTTTATGTGGATTAGAAAACGGAATGGAATGCGTTGGCGGAACTACGGTTACGGGAGCTGCCGCAGGAGACCTTTCTGGATTTACATTAACTATGGAGGGAATGGAAGAAACTGCTCCATATTTTTTAGCTAGTGGATTAATTACACCTGCATCTGAAACACCGATCAATCCAACACCATAATAATAAATTATGTAAAAATTAAAGCACTCTATATGGGTGCTTTTTTTTTGCAATAATATTTGTACAAAATAACTTTTAATTTACGTTATATATAAAATGATTGTATTAAAAACAACAACTGCTCAGCAAAATTTTAAAATCATACCAAGAACGTATGGTAATCAATTTACTTTGTCAATACGTGATGATAGTACAAATGTTACGCAAACGTATGAAATAAACAACGCTACAACGTTTGGTGATTATTTAACGTTTAATCAAGCGTTTAATCCTGTACTTGTTGAAGGTCATTTTTACGATATAAAATTATTTAGTGATCCTAATTTTTGGAATACTAATTATTTTTTATGGGAAGTTTACAACGAATTTTGGAATATAGACACTACAAACATAGATACTATATTTAAAGATAGAATATTCTGTACTGATCAAGAAATAGATCAAAGTGACAATTTATATTATAAAATAAATCAAAATCAATATATAACAGATAATTCTTATAATAATGATTACATTGTAATATGAAAAATAGAAAAAGAAACAATTTAGGACAATTTGTAAAAAATCCTAAATCACAAATTGGTTTTGTTAATTTAAGCACATATACAAGCCCAGAAATAATTGAAGTTCCTAACCAAGATTGGATAGCATACGGAGATGACAACAATTATTTTCAATTTTTAATAGATCGTTACAATGGAAGTCCTACAAATAACGCTTGTGTAAACGGTATAAGTCAACAAATATATGGCAAAGGATTAGGTGCTACAGATTCAAACAAAAAACCTGATCAATACGCACAAATGATTACATTATTTAAAAAAGATATTGTAAGAAAATTATGTTATGATTTAAAATTAATGGGTCAATGTGCTATACAAATAATTTATTCTAAAGATAGAACTAAAATTGCACAAATCGAACATATGCCAATTGAAACATTACGAGCAGAAAAATGTGATGAAAATGGTGAAATTCCTGCTTATTATTATTTCAAAGATTGGACTAAATTAAAACCAAGCGATAAACCATTACGTATACCAGCATTTGGTATGTCAAAAGAAAATATTGAAATATATTATATAAAACCATATAAATCTGGATTTTATTATTATGCGCCAGTAGATTATCAAGGTGGAATACAATATGCTGAATTGGAAGAAGAAATTTCTAATTATCATTTAAACAACATAATGAATGGATTATCTCCATCAATGTTAATTAATTTTAATAATGGTACTCCGAATCCAGAAGAACGTGAGATGATCGAAGCACGTATTGCACAAAAATTTAGTGGATCAAGTAACGCAGGTAAATTTATTTTGTCATTTAACGACAACAAAGACGCACAAGCAGAAATTACACCTGTTCAATTATCAGATGCACACAATCAATATCAATTTTTATCTGACGAATCACAAAGTAAAGTACTCGTAGCGCATCGTGTTGTAAGTCCAATGCTTTTGGGTATAAAAGACAAAACAGGTTTAGGTAATAATGCAGATGAAATAAAAACAGCATCTTTATTAATGGATAACACAGTTATACGACCATTTCAGGAGCTTTTAATTGATTGCTTTGATCAAATATTAGCTTTTAATGATATTGCATTAAATTTATATTTTATTACGTTACAACCATTAGAATTCACAGACGTAGATCGAAGCGTACAAAATGACGAAGAAATAGAAGAAGAAACTGGAGTTAAAATGTCAATTGAATTAAAACAAATTGACGGAAAAAAAGTTTACGAAACAAAAGAAGAAGCAGAACAAGCTGCTGAAAAAATGGGTTGTTCTGGTCATCACGAACATAAAGAAGGAGATAAAATTTGGTTTATGCCTTGTGAAAGTCATTCTGAAATGTCAATAGAACTTGGTGAACAAATATTAAATAATTTAAAAGGCGAAATAATTAACGAAGAATGGGAATTAGTAGATGAATTAAATGAAAGCGCTGATATATCAAACGAAGATTGGGCTAATATTTGTATAAAAGAAAAAAAGAATTTATTTCAACAATTAAAAGATGAAATCACATCTAAACCTAATGGTTTTAGTTATTTAGATTCTAAAAATTATAAAATTAGATATAAATACGCTGTTGGATCAACTAAACCAAGTAATTCAAGTCGTGATTTTTGCGAAAATATGATGCGTTTATCTAAATCAGGTATTGTATATCGATTAGAAGAAATTGACAAAGCAAGTCGTGATGGTGTAAATAGTCAATTAGGACACAAAGGAAAACCTTATGATTTGTTTAAATTCAAGGGTGGAGTTTATTGCCGCCACAAATGGAATCGTCAATTATATAGATTAAAAGCAAATACAAGTCCATCAAAATTTTTAAATGATTATAAAAAAACAAGAACAATACCAAAATCATATATTAAAAATCCACGTGGAACAAAAGAATCGATCATAGCACCAATAAATATGCCAAACGAGGGGCATTACCCAGGAGTAAAATAAAAAAATTATGGCTACAGCATTATTTATAAATAGAACAGATTTAGTAAGAAATTCGATTTTAGATGGAAACGTTGATACGGATAAATTTATCCAATTTATAAAACTTGCCCAAGAAATTGATATACAAAATTATACTGGAACTGATTTATATAATAAAATATCAACATTAATTGCAAACGGAGAAATTGACGATGTTGCTAATGAAAAATATAAAACATTATTAAATACATATTTACAACCAATGTTAATTTGGGCAGCTCAAGTTTATTATATTCCATTTGCGAGTTATACAATTAAAAACGGAGGAGTATTTAAACATCGTTCTGAAACAAGCGAAACAGTTAGTAAAAATGAAGTTGATTATTTAGTTGATAAAGCACGTGAATTTATGGAATATTATTCAAGACGCTTCATAGATTTTATGTCATTTAATCAATCAAATTATCCTGAATATACAAGTAATACAAACGATGATATATACCCGGATTATGATGCACTATTTAATGGTTGGGTATTATGAGGTATAAACCAAAACAAAAAAACATTGAAAAACTTAAAACGTTTTTAAAAAAACAAGAAAAAATTAAAAATTATGGCAAGTCTATTTAATACAAGAATTTCAGATACTTATCCAGGGTTAATTAAAACCATTGATAATGCAGCTATAACAGCAACTTTAAAAGAAATAACAGACGGAAATGGAACTGGAACTGGATTATTTATAAATACAGCTGGTGATTTTAAAGTTAATTCTATTTTAGAATTCGGATCATTAAAAGATACAGCTGAAAATATTATTATAACTAAATTTGTTGATGCTGCTGATGGTATAGGAAATAATGATAATGATACAACAATTCCAACAACAGCTGCTATAGTTGATTATGTAGCAGCTCAAATAACTATTGAAGATTTAGATTTTATTGGAGATACTGGAACAGGTCAAATAGATTTAGATTCACAAATATTTGATATAGGTGGAACTACTAATGAAATAACAACAGTAGCATCTGGTCAATCATTAACATTATCTTTAGATTCTACAGGTGTTAATTTACCTGACAATTCAACTGCTATTACACAAACAGCAGGAGATAATTCAACAAAAATAGCTACAACATCTTATGTAGATACTTTAGATGCTGCAAGTGATTTAGATATAACAGATGGAACAAATACAGGAGATATAAACCTTAATACTCAATCATTAAGTATTTTAGGAACTACAAACGAAATAGATACTGTTGTAAGTGGTCAAGGTGTTACAATAGGTTTACCATCTACTATTAATACAAATTTAGTTGGTAACGTAACAGGTAACTTAACTGGCGATGTAACTGGCGATTTAACAGGAAATGTAACATCAACTTCTGTATTAGCAGATGGTGTTACTGCTACAACTCAATCTTCAAGTGATGATTCTACAAAGGTTGCGACAACTGCTTATGTAAAAGGTTTAAACAATGCAAGTGATTTAGATTTTACAACAGATTCAGGAAATGGTGCAGTAGTTTTAAACTCTGAAACATTAAGCGTAGTAGGAACAACAAATGAAATTGAAACATCTGGTTCTGGTCAACAAATACAAATAGGATTACCAAGTTCTATTTCAACTAATTTAATCGGAAATGTTACTGGTAATGTAACAGGCAACGTTACAGGAGATGTTACAGGAGATTTAACTGGTGATTCAGCAGGAACTCATACAGGATCAGTCATAGGAAACGTAACAGGTAATGTTACTGGAAATGTAGTTGGAGATCTTACAGGAAATGCAGATACAGCCACAGCTTGGGAAACTGCAAGAGATTTATCTTTAACAGGTCAAGCGACTGGAACAATATCTAGTGTTGATGGTACAAACAATGTAAGTGGTGCTGTAACGTTAGATAATAATTCAGTAACAGCTAAGGTATTAACAGGATTAACTTCGCCCTCAGCATCTTCTGTATTAGCTTCTGACACAATATTACAAGGTATAGGAAAATTACAATCACAAGTAAATGGATTAGCAGGTGGATTAAGGTTTATGGGATCTTGGGATGCTTCAACAAATTCACCGGTATTAGGATCAGGTGGTGGTGAAGCTGCAGCAGGTACAACAACAGGAGTACAAGCAAATAAATTAATAGATAGTACACAAAATTTTACATCAACAGTAACAGTTGGTGATCAAGTTGTAAATCAAGTAGATGGTCAAACTGCATTAGTTACAGGAATTGATAGTAATACAACACTTTCGTTAGATACTGATATAATGATTAGTGGTGAAGATTATACTATTGATAATTCGCCATTTATAACACAAGGACATTATTACGTTGTAAGTGTAGGTGGTACTACAAGTTTAAATGGTATATCGAGCTGGACTATTGGAGATTGGGTAATTGCTGGTGCGAATAACGAGTGGACTAAATTAGATCATTCACAAGTAGATGGTACTGGTACGGTTGGAAATCTTACAAAATGGTCAGGTACACAAATAATATCAGATTCAATAGTTTCTGAATCAGGAACTGCAATAACAGTAGATGGTTCATTAAGTACAAACACTAATTTAAGTTCAACAGGAGATTTTGCTATAAATACAAATAAATTTACTACTCAAGCATCAACAGGAAATACAGCCTTTGCAGGGGATTTAGCAATTAACACAAATAAGTTTACAGTAGATGCTACAAGTGGAAATACAGCAATAGCAGGAGATATAACAAGTGGAGGAAATATTCTACTTAATGGGGGTGTTTTATATAAAAATTCTGGTTCTATAGAAATTAAAGCTGAAAATATAAGAATTAAAGGAGTAACAACTAATGAAAATTTAGCTGGATTTAATGAAAATGGTTCAGTCGAATTATTTTATGATAATGTACAAAAACTAACAACTACAAATACAGGGGTTAGTGTAACAGGTGGTGCAGATACACAATTAGTAATAACAGGAACTACAACTGCTGCAAGATTAGACATTAAAACAAATTCACATCATAGATTTTTACAAACAATAGAATCAGATGGTAAATTTAGGTTATTTAATCAAACAACAAATTCAGAACAATTTAGCATAGCAAGTAATAATGACGCAACTTTTGCAGGAACTGTAACAATAGATTCTTCAACAGCAACTTTAAATATAAAAGGTTCAAATACAGGTGCAAGTTTAATAAACTTTGCAGATGCAGCGGATGGCAATGTAGGTAGAATTTATTACGACCATACAGATAATTTTATGCAGTTTAAAGTAAATGATGGGGCGAAAATGGTTATTGATAGTGATGGAAACGTAGGAATTAATGATGCTATAGGTAAAGGTAAACTTGCAATAAAAACAAATGGTACTTTTACAACTGATTCAAACGATGGAGATTTTTCTGGAGTTAATATTGTAATGAAAACCGATAACACATCAACTGATGCAGTTGGCAGTGGTATGGTCTGGTTAAGGGGTGGTAGTGATAATAGAAAAGTAGCAGCAATTACAAATTACACTTATGGAGATGCTGACCAGTCAGGATTAAACTTTTACGTTCAGCAAACTTCAAGTGGTTCAAGCGCTGTTTTAACTGAAGCAATGAGGATTGACAATTCAGGAAACGTAGGAATTAATGAAGATGACCCTGATGAAAGATTAAGTGTAATTGGTGGTAATATATTAGTAAAATCTTCTAACAG
>Ga0208793_1001764_pt1 | contig 11960 bp, 16 predicted proteins | sample 17_taG_FD_184092 | JGI IMG/M metagenome (GOLD analysis project Ga0208793, IMG submission 184092) | Marine viral communities from the Subarctic Pacific Ocean - 17_ETSP_OMZ_AT15314 metaG (SPAdes) (version 2) | ecosystem: Environmental > Aquatic > Marine > Oceanic | place: Pacific Ocean | collected...
TGATTTAATTAATAAGGCGGCCGCGCCCTTTATCGAGGAGCCGGCCCTTTATATAGGGGCCTCCCGATCACTAAAAGCTTTTATTAATAGGCCGGCCGGTGATATTATGAATAGTGATGAATGGTGGGTAGTAAATGATATGATGGAATGGTATAATGGTGATTATTTATTTAATAATAATGCTACTCTATATGGTATAAATGTAGATAGGGCGGCCTTTTATATTACCTATATTTTAAAAGCCGGGCTACGTAATAGCGCGCCGCCGCCGCCGCCGCCGCCGCCGCCGCCGCCGATTGATGATACATGGATGATGCTATATTGATATATATTTTAAAAGCTAATTAATTTAAGGCCTGAAAATAAAAATTGATATGGAAAATATGTAAGTAATTAATAATATAAAATGGAAATGGAAAAGAAAGATAAGAATGATGAGGCCGTGCATATATGCGGTGAGACCGGTGGCCGCTGCATAATTGATTTTACATTTTGTAAGATGGCGGTGAATATCGATGATTCTAATATGATTGGTAATACGAGCGTGTGCATACCATGCTATGAAAAATGTGAGGAAAAAGGGCTTATAGATTAAAATAAAAATTGATATTTAAAATATGCACTAATGATTCATATATAAATTAAAAAAGCCCTACCATATAGGTAGGGCCGGCCCACGTAAGAACGATTTAAAATGGCCTTCACCTGTAAGCTGTGCGACGCTAAATGCTCCGGTGATTATGTTTCCACTTACTCCGAGATTATCGCTTACGGGCAGACGACCGCTAAACACTCCGTCTATTACTGCTCGGAAGAATGTCAGATGAAATATGACCGCGATAGTGATATAATTGACTTTAATAACAATCTTGATTTAGTGAATGAAATTATTGAGAAGTTAGAACCAATGGTAGGCGCCGGCCTACGCGCGGGAAAAGACGTAAGCGAGATAGTGGCTGTTATTCGCTCCCAAAAAACATACGCTAAATTGCTAAAATCAGTAATGACGCGCGAGATGACTAACGCCGAGATAATGACCGGCGCCTTTAATGCTCGCGATTTGCTTAATACCGCGTCAGAAAAAGTACTCGAAGGAAGTAATAACGAGGGAATGTATGACGACCTGATCCAGACTATCGCGATGATGACCGAGGTAGTAGAAGGGCGATGGTCTCATTGGTCGTGCGATTAATCACTTACAGATATTATTAATCACGAATAAATTATGGGCGGTTACTGCATTAGTCAATTTTTTTATTAATTCTTCGTAGCCTTCCTTATGCTCCTCATACTCAAAAAAATTAAACTCTTCTACCTTATTCGTGAAATAAATAAAATCGTCATAAAATACTTTTGTGTCGTGGTCGGTCCCACTATGCGATACGACCTCACAGCCTGCCGATAGTGCATTATTGATTCTATGGGTTTCTAATGCGCCGTCGTGATAATATGGTAGATTCAATACATATTTAGAGTTACATAATACCGACTTCATATCAGATGGTGATGTAAGCTTCCAGTCAAATATAAACTTTATATTTTTATCAGGGTACCGCTGCATAAGCCGGTCGCGTACCTTCGCGCGTTCTTCATTCTCTGTCCCTATAAATAAAATATCAATCTCCCTCGCCTTTGTAACTTCGGGTGCTTTTATAAACTCAAAAAAGTAATGACTAAAAGCGTTCACGCCCAGGTTCTTCTTCATATAATCAGTCGATGCTTGGGAGTAGTCAAATACTGGATTAGATTTTAGTAATGATAGATAATATTTATCCCGCATAAACCTTGATGATGGGGCTTCACTATTGTAAATGATGTAACCTACCTTTACGCTGGATTGTATATCCGTGAGCCGTGCTGCACATTCGTGTGCACCATAGACGATAAATATCTCACCTTCTTTGGGATTGAATACACCCTTAACAACTTCTATTTTAAACTTTTGAGATAATACATAAGCCGGCTCATTAAATATTGCATGGCAGCACAATATTTTTAGTTTATCCATGTTATATAATAGTTACATATATTATATAATTTATCAACGAATAGTTTATGATTTACCGGCCTTTCTTCTCCCTGCGGTAATTATCTTCTGGTAGGTGGCCAACGAAACTCCGGCCATTCTCGCCAGGTCGGCGTTGGTCTCTCCTGGCTGTCGGGCGACATGACGCTGGTATATTTGGTCGTTTACATCTGGCGCTCTGCCCGGTGCTCGGCGGCTGGGTGGTGGTGGCGTACCAGCTTCTGCAGCAGTGCTGGCCTCTCTTACCGTGGGCGATCTTCCTCGCGGTGAGGGCTGCGGGATGAGTGGGTCTGGGCTTTCACTGCGGTCCATGGCCGGCTCGGGCGGCCGGTCAGACGTAGATAATGAGTGGACCGACTGCTCTAATACTTCCAGCTGCTTGCCAGCGAGCGCCCTATATTGCTCGAAGCCTTGCGTCATCGCCTGATTTTGTAACGACTGCTGCTCTATGACACTGCCCATAACGAACTTTAATTGGCCTCGTGATACGGGCAGGTTGTCGGGTGATAGTGGCAATTCGGCCTGGCCCGGTTCTCCTAATAATGTTTTGTTCCGTTGAGGCCCGGCTTGTAACATCGCTACGGTCTGTCTTAATTCTTTTGATTGCTGTAATACATCTTGTGACACCGATGGGCCCGTCACTACCTGTGCCAGTCCACCGCCACCACCGCCACCACCGAATGAAAATGGGGCTTCCTTTTTCTTGACCGGGGCTCGCCGTCTGCGCCTCGGCGCGGGTCCTCCTCCTGCGTTGACGACCACCTTTACATTTTGAACCTGCGACATACCACCGGTCTTTTTAGGCGGCGCTTTCTTTTTCTTTTTACGCTTCTGTAACGGCATATATATATTACGTCACATAATTATTCCTTTGGTGATATTTCCAGTTCATTAAAACATTTAAAATATCTATATTTAGACGTCTTTTTTAGTGACATATCCACGAATAAAAATGAATAGCGGTCCTTCTCGGCTTCCTTCTCGTAAACATAATCAAAGATACTCTCCGTTTCACTCTTCTTGAATGGGAATAATTCCATCATAATTGATTCACGCTCGGGCATATTTTTTGGTCTAAAAAATGCAGCGTGGCTTAAATTATTCCTAATACCCGTCGGCAGGTCTTTCCACTTCTGAATGATAAATATAACCGATAAAAATAAATGACGTCTATTCTGGCACAATTGCACCAGCTTCTTTTCTATGGCCTGCGACTTACGTAGCTGGCTCCCCACATCGTCCAGTATCAATACCGAGTGCTCATCTTCGTCGCGGTTCTTATCGAATGTATCACTCAACTCCGCCAGCGTTTCTAATTTTAATTCACGGTGTATCTGATCTTGTGGGAGCTTGGCGAACTCGTCCTTCTTCATCGACTTATTACCCAGCGTTGGACTTACAATATATATGTGGTCGAATACGCCACGATACGACTGGCGCTTACCTTTCTTTTTTCTTTTAGTCATAATCGAGTACATTAATGTAGTCTTCCCACTTCCACTACTTCCGGCAATAGCGAGATTGAATCCTGAGTAGTTAGGCAGCGGCGACGGCAGGTCCTTATGTAACTGCTGGTCTAAATTATTCGCCGTATTACCGATGTCGATGTCCTTACAAATGTGCTCGGTAATATTCATATACTATAACGTCACATTATTCTTTAATCATCTCTACATATTCATTCATTTTAGGTGTGGCCTCGCCGATATTTTTATGAAAGCAGTCCCAGTCCTCATCGTCCACCCACGCCCGCATAACAACTCTATATTTACCCTCCGTTGACACGAATGTAACTATTCCATCGCCCTCTCTTACATAATTAAATGATGTTTCCGCCATAAATGAAAATGTATTATGCAGCGTCCTATAAAAATTAGGCATTTATATACTGGTCATATATTTTTAATCACGGCGCTGACGCTTCAACGGCACGTCTGATTCATCGGGCTCGTAATCATCGTCCGATTCACTCTCCTCATCGGTCGCCTCTTCTTCTTCCTCTTCTTCTTCCTCTTCCTCACCTATATGCGATTGAAATAGATAAAATGCAGGTTCGTCCATATATACCGTCGCCTCCAGTACGGCTCCATCGTGAACCGCCGTGAAGTGAACCGACCCAGCGCAGTCACGCCAGTATTCCAGACCGGTCACGCCGTCGGCCAGAAACTCGTGATAAAGTGAAAGTGCAATGTGAAATTGTACGATGTCCATTATACTATTACCTAACATTTTAAATCTCGTCAAAATACCCATCTGGTGCATCTTCACCTTTATCTTCCTCGGCCTCACTCTCCTCCTCGCGGTACGACTGAATCCACTTGCGGTCGTACACGTGTTTATAAACGTTCACAGGAACAAATGTAATGTTCTTACTCTGGGCAGTTCGTGTCCTATATACCGGCATTTCTAAATCGTTCATAACCCTTGATAAAAATGACCGGGTTGATATGGCCTTTGTATCGTCTTTTAAAAATCGGTTGACCTTACAAAATTGTTCGTATATTCTAAACAATTCGCCTATTGGCATCGACACCTCATCAGTCCCGTGCCGACACTCGTAATTCTCCCACAGCTCATTATCGTGGAAATGCTCGAAAAATAAGGCCTCCACCGGCGAGTATAATGCGCACATATCCTTATATGCTTGGGTGATTGGCCGCCCCTTAATCCAGTTCATATTATCAACATCGAGCTTCATAAAAAACTGGTACAGTGCACTCATCACGGTAGGCTTGCGCAGATGCGCATATAATCCAGTCCAGTATTTAGTGCTTTTACACAGATAAGCGTCCGACGTCTGAAACACCACGTAGCGCCGGTCAACACTCTTCGTATCAATCGGGATTGGGTTTGACTTATTCGTGGTGATAATCGTACGGGCGTGATTCTTTATGATGACCGGTCGCATATACTTCGCATTCATCGTCAGCGTATCCTCCGTAATAAATGACTTCATTTTACCTTCAAACTCGAACGTATCCTTGCCCTCTGCCTCATTCAGGTTCACCAGTAGCTTGCGATAATATCCCTCGGCGTACTCACCGAAAAAATCAGTCGGGCGTGACGATGTGACATAGTGCTTACCGTCTAACATATTACCGATTGCGTCCAGCACCATATTCTTCCCGGTGCCCTGCTTACCTTTAAATATAATGGCGATGGGTGGACGCCTGTCCGGGTATTGGAATATCTGCGCGATATACTTGTGAAAATACATCGCATGCTCGTCATTACCGCCACATAATTCTTGGACTAAATCTAAATAGGGCGTGATTAATTTTAAGCGAGCTTTATCGGTGATGGTCGGCCCATATATGCTCGGATTAAATCCCTCAAATAAATTATAAACCGACTGGTCACTCGGTAGGCCTTTATTATACGGCATAAAATCACACGACGAATAATACCGGTGGTTTACGTCTAACGACCACACGTCATAAAATGGCGCCTCAGTTGGACCGATATATATTCCCGACTTAATCGGCTTAATCAATTGTGATGCAGCAGACATCGTCAGCATGTTAGGTCGCGATGCTCCGTTCTTAAATAATACAATCGGCTCCGGCTCTTGAATCTTACAAAAAAACTTTTCAAAATAAGTCTTTTTTAATTCGTACGTGTTATTAGCGCCTTCATCGCTTAATTGGTCCATAAACTTCTGGTCGAACTTATCCAGGTGGTTTCCAAAATCATAATCGGTGAAATCCTTGACCTTCCGGTAGTCCCCGACTGCATAATGGGCCTCCATCGGCTTAATCTCGAACTCTACTTTGTATCCAGTAATATTATTACAATATGACGACAGCTCTTCCAATAGGTCAATAGTTACATCACGGCTCTTTACCAGCATTCCATCAAAACAAAACGTTTCAACAACCATTTTTTTATTTCTGAAAAAATTAAAAGCCGTCATTAAAACCCTGTCCTCGATATTTTGTAACACATAAGACAGCGTGGCCGTTTCTTTATTTTTATACTCGTCGCGTTTCAGTTTCTTTACGCCATCGTGTATCTCTTTATTCATCTGGCATACCATCGTGGTTATTTTCTTCATCTCAACGTCTAAATTAGTGACCCATTCAGGCAGTGGCTTACTCACCTCAAAGCCATTCGTCATACAATAATTAATAATATTACCGCCGTACATCATTACGAGGATTAGCTCCTTCGCCTGCTTCCTTGTAACTTGGTGATCATCGATAATCTCCTGCAGCCTCATCGCCCTATTATCTACGTAGTCGTTTACACACTCACACACCACGCCCTTTTCTTTGCAGTATTGAGAGAGCAATACCAGGTGACAATTTTTAATATCTACGTCCGTGTGCGTGTCATAAACCAGCGTCTCACGGATTGCCTTTTTTAGCGATTGCAGCGACAGGGAATGCTTCGCATATCGCCGACCCATCTGTAGCCCTTTTAACTGATACTCTACCTTTACGGCACATACTCGCGGTATATATTTTTTTTTATATTTTTCTAATTGGTCCCTCTCCTCATTTGAAAACTCGTCAAGTGCAATAATCGCATTTAGACGCTCTATATCAATCGTTTCATATAATACATTAACACTTGCCATTATATTATACTCTTTTTTATCTTTATACTCTTTAATCAATTAATATATTAAGGAATTGTCGGCGGATCTGGTACCAGCTGTTCCACTTTTGGTTCGACTTCTTCGATATTTTCTGATGGTGCTTCGGGTGCGCCAATCTCCACTTTCGGTTCGCAATCGTCTGCCGGCTCGGCGTGTCCGTCCGATACGTCATTTGTTATAGAAAGAATTGAATTGTCTTTATACTCTTTGTTTAATACTTTATGTTCTTCGGCCAGTATCTCATACCATTCATCGGGAAACCCGGGATTACGCTCTGCATAATAGTCGGCGCCGTGCGTCTCACCCAAGTCAAATTCGGCACCGAGCTCGTAGCCTTCCTCTGTAACTAAGTCCTTAAACATATTCGTCAGATAATCAGGCTCCATCTCCACGAACTCGCCCTTATTCACGTGATCGCTATGAAGCTCGTCAATCGGTACATCTACTATGCGGGCCTGTGTAATCTCCATTTATATAACCGCCTATATTATATTTATGTATTTGTCGCACAATGCGTTTATAGGGAATTAATTATATCAATATATTATATATAATGATGTCTGATAATGAAAGTGTAAGCAGCTCGAGCAGCGACGAAGAGGTGGTGGCACCCAAAGCCGTAGAAATTGAGAAACCAAAACGCAAGGGTCGCGGTAAGGCCAAGGCCAAGACGGCAGAGGAGAAGGTAGAGGAAGTCGTAGCGGCGGCCGTGGCGCCCGCACCAAAGCCCAAGCGTGCGAAAAAGGTTAAGGTGCCCGATGAACCAGTAATTGAAGAGATCCCGCCCCATCAGGGTGGCGAGCCTGTGAAGAAACAGCGTAAGTCGCGCGCCAAGTCCGCACCACCACCCGAGCCTGAACCGGCGCCTGAATCAGTGGCCGAGGAACTCCCGGTGAGCGTCCAGCGCAACGGAAAAAAGAAACGTGAAATTACACCTGAGGAACGCGAGCGGCTTCTGGCCAACTTAGCACGCGGACGTGAAACTCGTAAGAAGAACTTTGAGGCCAAGCGCGCCGAGCAGGCCAAGTTGATTGAGGCTGCAAAGGTGAAAATTGCCGAGCCAGTGGTGAAGGAAGTTCACCATCACTATAAGGAAGCCCCTGCACCCGCGAAGAAGGCAGCTCCTCGGGCCGCTGCAAAGCCGGCCGTTCCTATGCCCGTATTTGTTTAAAGCTGCTCCTCCAATATCTGGTCCCGCCGCACCAGTGGGCTCACATCGCCGTCGTTTAGTGATGACGACGATGACGCATTATCGTGGTTAGACCCAAACTCACTACTCATATCCTCGATAGATAGTGATAATAATTTATCACGATTATTTATTTTTGTAAGCGAACTCTCCTGGAATAGTTCTATATATCTGATATAGAACTTTTGTAATATCTCTTTGGGTTCACCGTCGCGGTTACACTTATCCAGCGCCAGTAGCGTGAATATATCCGCACTGAGCGCATACCACTTTTTGCTGTCCTCTAACTCCTGTTCGATACGCTCAACTAATTTTAAATATAACTCAATCGAGTTCATAAGACCTATACACATCGATAATAGGCACGTGATCGCGCTTATATGCTGCTGGGCGATATACGCCTGGAATCCTACGGATATGACGCTCGCCAATGCACTCAACACTATTGTAGGAACTCTAAACCAATTACTCATCTGTTTTAATACGAAATAATTACGTTTATGTGTACGGGACATATGAACGGCGTTCACACGAACGGATTTTAAAATATGCTCTACGTCGTTCGTCCAGTTCATTATATTATAATACTCTATAATAATATAATGAATTGTATTTATAATGCCGATTGTATGGAAGTATTCCCACTGATTCCTGACGATACAGTTGACCTCGTGCTGGTTGACCTACCCTACGGCCAGACCGACTGCTCATGGGACGCCATCATTCCATTCGCACCGATGTGGGAACAGCTCGAGCGCCTTTGTAAGCCTAATGCAGTATATATATTTTTTTGTTCCACCAAGTTCGGTATGGAAATTATAAACTCGCGCCCTAAATGGTTCCGCTACGACATCGTATGGGAAAAAGCGAACTCCGTGGGATTTTTAAATGCGAAGAAGATGCCACTGCGCGCACACGAGATGATTTATGTATTTTCAGACCCTAAATATTCGCGTAAGACTTATAACCCACAGATGACCGGTGACCTGACCCAGCGCACACGGACGTGGAAAGACGGCTCGCAGTCGCACTATAACGGCAGGTACCCACGCTCCGTACTGAAATACCAGTGCCGCGAGGAACGGCTCCACCCAACCCAGAAGCCACAGGATTTATGTGAATGGCTCGTGAACTCATTTTCTAATGCCGATGACGTTGTCCTTGATTTTACCATGGGTAGTGGGACGTCAATCCATGCGGCGAAGACCCTTAATAGGCGCTATATAGGAATTGAGCGTGATGAAACTATATTTGAAATCGCACGGCGCAGAATATTAGGCGAGAAAAGGATAAGAGACATAATTAAGCGCAGGAATAAGGCCGGAGAAGAAGTTGAATGTTTCGGTGAGAAATCGGAGGCGTATGGTATAACGACACGCGGTACTGATTATAAGCCTGGCGACGATGAATATAGGCACAGAAAGGCGAATGAAAACACCGACCCGTTAAAAAATGTGTTTAGTGCATCAGATGAACGGCGTAACCGACTGCGCGCCGACGAAAGGAAATGTGAGGTTGGCGTATACAGTCGTGCGCACAGACTATACGATGATTCAATAAATGGCGATGCAGATGCACTAAAGGATGTTTATAATAAGCGGTCCACGAAATCAAAGAAGGCCGGTCAGGTATACAATGATTGTTAGACGAACGGATAAGTGACCGTGTGCATATCGGTGCCGCCACCTGGCACGAACGGCTGCGGGTTGAATATGTAGCTGCCGTAATTTTGCACCATACCGAAGGTGTTAGGCTGCTCCATTAGTTTAGCCGAGGTGTAACTAATCGGATATTGTTGAAGTGCTTTACCGGCGCGAGGGAACCCATCATACGAGAGTGGATCTGCGACCACGCCACGATAATATCGCTCATCGATGTCTATGAATTGCCCGGGAGGAACGAAGGGCATTACGGGTGGCTGCTGGGCCATAAGGGCCTGCTGCAAAGCTGCGTTTTTTGTATTGTGCTGTCCTGCCATTATATAATATGACTATATTTTATTTTATAAAATTGATATTGATATATCCTATAATTTATATATCAATAATGCCGCGACGAACTGACCCAACGATTGCCGAGATTAAAAATATGATGGGTGACCTCAAACGAGAGATAAAGGCTCGCGATGAAAAGGAAAAGGAAGAACACAGGGCCTCGATGTCCGGGTTAGAAAATACACGGGCTGATATTGAAGCAGTCGTTAAGGTGGTATCACGATATTATAAATATGAATATACCACGCATCGTGAAAGACTGGTCGATCACGCCGAAGCGATTGACGCGGATAATAAGCGAATGGTAGAAGAACTGGTTATGAATAAAGCCAAGTTAGAAAAAAGCAGATTATATGGGATTAAAATGTCCCGCGAGGCTGCCGATTGGAAACGCAAGTTTATGGAACTGGCCCAGCGTGAGGCTGCCGTTTATGCAGAGCGCCATGATGACGGCACATATGGAACAGAAGATGCACCACCTGGGTACTTTGATGAATGACCCTAATGACGCTTCTGGGCTTTTCAGAAAGTGTACCCGCACGAAAAAAAAAACGTAGAAAGCTACGTTTTCAATATTGTCCCTTTCCAATATTTTCATTTTTCTCGGTCATTACAGGCATTCGGTCATTTTGCAGAATGACCCTAATGACGCTTCTGGGATTTTCAGAAAGTGTACCCACACGAAAAAAAAAACGTAGAAAGCTACGTTTTCATTTTTGTCCCTTTCCAATATTTTCATTTTTCTCGGTCATTACAGGCATTCGGTCATTTTGATTATATGCTCCCTATATTGATTCAGGATATTAAAGTCACACGCATATATCTCTTTGCACCAGGCTTGTTTAGGAACTGTATTTGAGGCATGGACTATACATACCATCACCTTATTAATATCACTCTCTACTATCTCTCCGATGTAACCTTGTAAGAAAGAAACACCTTCACTACTATTCGCGTGACGGAATGAGCCCTTATGTGTTCGTCTGAACACCAACGTAGCCTCGTTCAACATGTCTAAGAACATGCATCGCTGGTGGTATGTAACTCCGTCAGAGTATAAGAGCATATCACTTGTCCCACATACAGATTTTCCTGATTCATATAGCCGGGTCATGCTGTGGGATATATAGTCCGGTGAGTACATGTCGTCTGTATCCATAAAAGCACAGAAGCCGGTCTCAGCCAGTGATATTAGGAAGTTCCGCTTTGCACCTATACTTGCCTTTTTCTTTGCAGTTACATATTTTACCGGATACTTACACTCCGACAAATCACAACGTTCTTCACCGTCATCATAAATAATAATTTGGGAGATTGACGGATAAGTTTGGGAGTTTATATTATGAGTTATAAGGCGACTAAACTTGGCTCTATTGTACGATGGGATAAGAATTGTAACGTTATAGTCCATTATTTTAATATAATGATATTATATATATCATGGCTACACGCAAAATAACATCGGCAGATTTAAATAAGTTGCACTATAAATCGCAGCGTCGTCAAGACCCAGAGGCTTTTATGCGTAAGCGACTGGCCGGCAGTGATTTTGAATTGAAGTCGGTGAATCGTGGAATCGCCCAGTTTAAGCACAGCGATGGCTCGACACACGTAGCCGTTAAGGGCACTGATCCACGTAATATGAAAGACCTAATTAGTGATGTGAAACTTGGGCTTGGGTTCGGAGGGACTGATAAGCAGTTTAAGCGCCGGCGTAATCAATTGAAGGATATAGCACGTGAGACGGAAGGCCCGCTCTACCTCACCGGTCACTCTCTGGGTTCGTCGATAGTTACAAAGGCACTGGCCACCAGTAAGGGATTAAGGGATAAAGTCACAAAGGCAGACCTTTACAACACAGGGTACACGTCGGCATTCCATAAGGAAGTATCACAGGGCCTCACTCCGTCAGATAAGGCACAATTAAAAAAGAAAATCACGCACCATCACGTGAAGATGGACCCGCTCAGCACAGCTCTCACTTTCGGTGCTGTGGGTAAGGTTAAGACCTACGATAGTGAGGGCATCGATAAGCATACAATCGATAATTTTTAGTCTTATGTTATATAAATGGCATACCTAATGAATACTCCGCTGCAAACCAACACGATATATTTAGACAGCGTGAATTGTGTGGCGCGGTCGCCCAAC
>Ga0208793_1001766_pt1 | contig 11951 bp, 25 predicted proteins | sample 17_taG_FD_184092 | JGI IMG/M metagenome (GOLD analysis project Ga0208793, IMG submission 184092) | Marine viral communities from the Subarctic Pacific Ocean - 17_ETSP_OMZ_AT15314 metaG (SPAdes) (version 2) | ecosystem: Environmental > Aquatic > Marine > Oceanic | place: Pacific Ocean | collected...
CGACAACTATCAAGTTAAATGGCCAAACTTACAAAGGCTATTCTGTTGGCGAGCTACCAAAACGCTTTGCGTTTATCTACAACGAAGACAAAGATCAAGAAGGTATCACTGAGTGGTTCAACTACAAAGGTCTAACTTTTGTCGAGTACAATCCTTCAATCTGGTCTTATGTCTAGTCCTAAAAACATGAAAGAATTATGCCTTTATGCGAAACAGGCAAGAAAAGATCGTGCGCGAGGGCATAGACTCAAGCACTCACACGAGAAATTGTGTAGCGGACTGACTGATAAAGAGTGGAACGCCGTGGTTACAAGGCAGAAAAGCTCTTTCGCCAAAGGCAAGTCGTTCGCTTACACTGCTCGGTGGAATGATTACAAAGTAAACTATAAAACAAATAAACTATGAAACTAATAGAAGTAAACAAAAACGGAACATCTACGTTCTTATTAAATGACGGGCGTAAAATAAAGTCCTATCAATCAGGTTATGTAAGAATTGACAACTCTTACCTTGACAGAATGTATCAAATAAACAAAAGAATTAAAGTCAGAGACGAATATTGGACAGGTTATCATCACGGTAGAGGTAACACCGATACAATTATATACAATTACAAGCGTGTAATGATTTCAAACGAAATAGATCGACTACAATATATTATTAACTGGGTAAAGAAAAATGTAAAATGAGAAATATAAAACTAACAGAAAACGACTGCACTTTTGTACACTATGTATTACGCATGTACGCTCAGCAAACACCTGGGTTAGATCAAGAAGATAAATCAGAAATACGTGAAGTCGCAGCTAAATTCAAATAATATGACAGAAAAAATAAAAGACTTTGTAGAAAGCGAATTAAAAATGTTAGATCGAGGTATTGTAGCTACGCCTACAGAAAGTTACCTTGAAGACTTTTCAAAAGCTAACAACGGAAGTAATGACTTCTTACTAATGCAAATGGCAAAAAACCTTGGCTATAAAATAGCCTTATTAAATATGAAAGACAGATTTTATGAGTAAAATGAACGAAATAGATGAGATAGCTCAGTATCAAGCTGATGTTATACTAGAAACCCTGAAAGAACAGGTGGAATGGTCCATAGCGGACTATGATGTAAACGGTGATGACTATTATAATCTAAGAGATTACACTGTCTACCAAACTGTAATAAAATTACTAGAACAAGTGGATCTTGTAGATGTTGATAATTACAAACAAAATACGATTATCTCTGGATAATATATATGTAACAAATAAAAATAATAAACTATGTATTGTAAATGCGGCGAAAAAGTACACCCTGTACGAATAGAATTAGGCTATAAAACTTGTGTTAAACACAGTCAAACTCAAACATACTCGTATGTACCTATTATCGAGCATAAAACAGGCAATACAATACAAATCGTCAGTCAAGAAGTAAGTGCATCAGTACACAGAGCTTGGCGGCGTAAATAGCTAGATGAGAGGTTTAATCAGGGTAAGTAACAACTTACTCTCAGAGGCCGATTCTAGAGGAAACTAGGTCAGGTTAGAGACGCAAGACAGGCTTCGCGACTCAGACTACCGACGGGTATAAGGTTCGAATCCTTACTAGTTACAAATGTGCAGCGAATAAATAACAAAGACGCGCACCGGTCTAACGACAGTGGTGCACCGCGCTTAGGAAATGACTGCACACACGGGGGTGACCTGGTATTGACGTGATAGAAAGCCTATATGGAACTATCACGGAAGACAGTTCGATTCTGTCCACCTCCACTAAAAAATAAATTATGAATAAAGAATACAACGGATGGACCAACTACGCTACATGGCGCATAAACTTAGAAATTATTGATGGCATAGAAATTGAAACTCAAACTTGTGCATCAACCATAAAAGAAATAGTAGAAGATGTAGTATTTAGTCAATACGACGGCACTAATTCATTAATGTATGACTACGCAAGCGCTTTTATATCTGAAGTTAATTTCTATGAAATAGCTCAGAGTATTAATGAAGAACTAGAATTACAATCATAATACGATGACTAATGGATAATATTAATGTAACAAATAAAAAATTATAACTATGAAATACCTTTATCAAGAACTAGATGAGTTGTTAAACACTATTAAATACTCAGACGAAGACAGCTTAGATGATCTACGTGATAATCTATACTTCGAAGACATTTTAGAAACATGTAAAGAAATTGCAGAATATATAGAACAATAAACATATGAGATCAAATTTACTATCTCGGCTAAAGCCCGAGTTTAAAAAAGGCTTGGAAGACAACAAACTTAGATATCCTAGTATGACTAACGATATTGAGTTCTTACTTACTCAATTATTCTACTACGACGACTTAACTTTACGTCAAGTACTAAACATATTTGTATTCTCTGACATGGAATACCTTGACAGAAAATCATTCGATTGGCGTTATGGCGAAGACGTATTCGAAGTTGAAAACAATGTGGCATAATGGCTATGTGCGAATGGACGCTTGCAGATATTAAGAATAGAGCAAGCAATAAAGCTTTTGCAAAAGTTACAATACTAACTTTAGATGTTGAAACTTACAAGGAAGACTTAAGAACAGGTAACATCGGAGGTGTTACATATGAAGAGTTTGAACAAGTGGTAAAAGGCTACGAAACAGAGCTAAAAATATGGAATTACATAACAGAATTAATAGAAAAACAATAATATGAGTAAAAAACTAATCACAGACGAACTAATTAACAAAAGACTAGAAGCTAGAGGCTTCGGCGACAAACAAAGCGAAGACGAAGATCTAGCTAAAGAAGCAGTGCTAAAACACTTCAACGTAGAATTTACAGATCAATGGACTAGCAATGCAGACTTTTATGTATATGAAGAGTCAACAGCTGATGGCTATTCTGTATTTATAGCCACGTACGACCAAAGCAGTATAAATGTAAACGAAAACGTATACTATTACGACAGCGATCTAGGTGATGCTCTTGCAGAACAAATCAAATATTCTAACGGCGACGAAGATAATCCTGAAATTATATACGTAGATGATCTTCACCAGTGTTTTATTGACGACGCTATCGAGCAATTATGGCTATATTTGGCTGAAAGATTTGAAGAAGACGTTATAGACGAGTTAAAAGAAGAGGGTTATGTGTATGATGATCCTAAAATTAAAACAACGGCAGAATTAATAAACGAAGTAAACAATATGTTAAATTAACTATGAAAGAAACAAAACAAAAATTACCAAAGTGGTTCACAGGATCACTTTACACAGAAGGATTGATAGTAGAAAATCCATTTAGCAAAGAAGAATACGAATTAAACAATGTAGAACTAAGTATGTATGACTTTTTAGTAGGTTGTGCTATGTTATTTGAAACATCATCTAACAGAGTTAACAACGATATGCTAAGAGATTATTCAAAAGGTATCACATGGTTCAGGCAAAACAATCCTGAAGCTTACATGGCTCTACTAGATTAATTACAAACTAAATACGATTAACATCGGATAATAATAATAACAATTAAATTAAATAACTTATGAACAAATTAATTTTACCAATGCAGACTGTAGAAGTCAACTCAACCGCTATACAAAAAGCTGATTATGAGTATGATAACTATAAACTAACTTTAACTTTTAAAAACGGTAGCTCTTACGATTATACTAAAGTTCCAAACTTTGTATTCGAAGGCTTAAGAGTATCAACATCTAAAGGTAAGTTTATTAACAAGCATATACTATCAACTTATAACTATAGAAGAGTAGCATAAATGACAGATAAAGAAATGAGCAAGTTGGCTGATATTATTGTCGACAAAATAATCGAAAGACAAAGAGCTTATGATGATGAGTTTAAGGCCGATATTCAATCAATGGTAGACGAAAATACTAATATTGAGTTCGGCACTATAACTCAAGACGAGCTTATAATCGAAGAGATTGACGGTCTTCAAGAAACATTAGACAGACTAGAAACAGAAGAAAATTACGAAGCTGCAAGAATCGTAGCAAATAAAATTAAACACTTAAAAAACAAATATAAACTATGATAAAACCAATGCTCGCATACAAAGTAGACAAAAAACCTGTCGACTGGTCCGAGAAAGTATTCATACAACCTAAGCTTGACGGTGTTCGTTGTATATTCACTAAAGACGGCGCGTACTCTCGTACAGGTAAAGAATTTAAAAACCTAGCTCATATTAAGTATGATCTAACAGATTTTTTCAAAAAACATCCTAACGTAATACTAGACGGTGAGTTGTATAATCATGCTCTAAAGGACGATTTCGAAAAGATTATATCATTAGTCAGAAAACAAAAACCGACTGATCAGGACGCGAGTGATGCAGAAAACCTTGTACAATACCATGTGTACGATAGTATTCACAGTATGTTACATGACGTTAATTACGAAGATCGTTTTAATTGGCTAACTCGTTACTTACCTATCGCAGCTACAATGACACTTATTAAAAATACAGTTGTTGATAGCCAAGATGAAGCTAAAATGTTACACGACGTACACTTAGCTCAAGGCTACGAAGGCTCTATGCTACGTCTTAACAAAAAGTATGAGCACAAGCGTTCTTACAATTTACAGAAGTTCAAAGACTTCAGTGACACCGAAGCTACTATTGTAGGCTATGAAGCTGGCAAAGGTAAGTTTACAGGTCTTATTGGCAAGTTTTTTATGCAAGATGATGATGGTAATGAGTTTGGCTGTCCTATTGGTAAAGGTTACAACTTTGCAGATCGTAAAAATATACTCGACAATATACACGACTATATCGGTCAGCGTGCTACATTTACTTATTTTCAACGAACACAAGCAGGTTCTTACAGACATCCGCTTTTTAAAACATTACGTAATTATGAGTAAGCTGATATGGAAACTATACAATGAAAATATGATAAGTGAAGAGGTTGTACATCAACTTCTTGACTGTCATTACAACAGAGTTAATAATAAAAGATACTAATGAATATATTTTATTTACACCATAACCCATACAAAGCTGCAACATTCTTTTACGATAAACATAAAGTTAAGATGATATTAGAATGTGCTCAAATGCTTTGTACAGCTCATCACGTACACGACAACGGTGACAATGTGCCTTATAAGAAAGCTCATTTAAACCATCCGTCTACAATATGGGCTAGATCTAGTAGATCGAACTATTATTGGTTGTATGAGCATATGTTAGGTATCGGCAAACAATATACTAAACGATACGGTAAGTATCATCTTAGTATTGAAAAATGCAGAGATGCTTTAGCATTTGCTCCAACTGGTATACCTGATATCGGTTTTACAGAGCCGCCACAGTGTATGCCTGATGAATATAAAGTCGAAGGCGACAGTATATCAGCGTATTGGAATTATTATGAAGCTGAAAAAGTTTCAGTAAGAAACAAAGGTGAAGCAATAATAACAAGACCAAATGGGTAGAACTAAAGAATTATTTGAACAAATGAGGTTGGAGACAGAAAATGATTATAATAATAATCATATTTTTTACCAACAATTAATACCAACCGAGGACTATGACAACAGCCCTCGAATATAAATAGTAATAGGCTTATGTCACACAATAGAAACCTTGATTATCTTATCAAGAGACGTATCATATATCGTAGATCACCGATCACGGATCGACCAACAGAGTCATTTGACTGGGGTGATTACTATGAAGATGGTACATATGAATGCTATGAATTATTTCGTAGCAAAGCTAAGATAACAACATATAAATCTCTTAAGTGGCATATGCTTGTTCTATGGTATTTAAACCCTCAACTAGATCAAGACGAGTTTCAAGCTTTATTTAAGTATATATGTAACAAGCGCACTGGTTTTATAACATTTACTGTTAATGAATCATTGCTATACACAATGGTATATGAAGTAAGTATGATGGACTTAGATCAACCGCCACGTAACAAACAACGTAAAATAATTTTCAAAGAGTTTTGTAAACTAACAACTGAAGAAAAATTAAGTGTTGTAGGCAAGATGGTAGGTCGATCTAAAACTGTACACGAAGATGATATTTACCAGTGCATGTTAGATATACACGATATGGGTAAGAAAATAACAATAACAAATATAGCTAAGTTATTAGATTGCTCAGCTAGAACAATACATAGAAATATGGGTATGGATCTTAAGAAAGAAAAAGAATTATTAAATCAAGAATTATGAAACAAGACTTTAACGAGTGGATGGCAAGTATAGGTAATATATACTACGCCGATAACAGGCTAATGTCACAAGCTTTTGAAAAACTAGAAGATTATGAAGAAATATAATGTACCAAATTACGTAAGATACAAGAACGATGTTAAGACATCTATAGCAAATCTTGAAGGTAAAATGTGGGACGAATACACTCGTGATGAAATAATTGTTAAGTTTATGCCTCTCGTAGAAAATTTAGCACGTAAGTTTTCAACTACGCAGCAAGCGTCAGGCGTTTTAAGTATCAACGATTTACTACAAATTGGTAATGAAGGTTTAATTAAAGCTGTAGACAAGCTTGACTGGGAAATGCTAAATGAATCTGAAGATATTGAAAAAACATTAAAATCATTTTTCAGTAAACGTATCAAAGGTAACATAAGACGTAGGATCGATATGATGCGAGGCGATATACGTATACCAGAGCATAAGCTAAATGAAATACGTAAAAACCCAAAAGACAAAGTTATGGTTGCTATGTTTTTTAATTCAGTGTTTTTAAGTATCGATGCTCAAGTTACTAATGATGATGAAGATAATATGATGCACCAAATACCTGATAAATCAGAGCCATATAATATACAGTTAATGAATGTGTATTTAAAAAGTTTAATGCAAAAGCATTTAACAGGTAATGAATACGAAGTGTTGAGACTAAGTTATGGTTTAGACTGTGACAAACACTCAGCTAAAGAAATTGCTAGCATCTTAAACATAAACGGTGTTAGCTCTTATGTACGTGTATCAGAGCTTAAAAAGCAAGCGGTACAGAAATTAATTGACAATGTAGATCACTCGCAAGTGCTTGATATATTGTAAGTTAAATGTAAATCAATAACCAAATATGTAATTATAATAGTATGACCTTAAACGAAAAGTTAGCAACAATTCAGACAAAGTTTAAATCGAAAAAAAGTAGATTTAACTCATTCGGCAAATACAACTTCCGGTCGGCCGAAGATATCCTTGAAGCAACAAAGCCCTTTCTATTAGAGTTAGGAGTATCAGTAACTATCAATGAGATGTTGGAAGAGATAGCTGGTTTGCCTATAATGGCATCAACCGCTACGTTGAAAGACGGTGAGAGTGAAATATCAGCTGTAGCTGTAGTAGGTGTAGATCTAAACCAAAAAGGTATGAACGTACCTCAGCAGTTTGGCTCAGCATCTAGTTACGCTAAAAAGTATGCGCTTGGAAATTTATTTCTAATCGATGACACAGCAGACAGTGATGCAACAAACACTCACGGTAAAGGTAATGCAGCCAAACCTAAATTAGAAGGAGCTGCACTAGTAAAAGCAAAAGCTTTTATTAAATCAGGTGGCAGTGTAGATGCTATTAAGAAAAAGTATGATATACCTGCTGCAACACTAAAAACGTTATAATGAAGAGAAAAGATGAGTTAAACAAGTTGAGAGAAGATGAACATTACTATGGTAAGTTTGGAAAACAATTCCTAAGTAATTCAGATATCTCGACCTTATTAACAAATCCTTTGGCGCTAGGGAAACCAATGAAACCGATCCCTGCATTCCTAGTTGGAGGCTATTTTCATACAGCTATTCTTGAACCACATAAGCTCAAGAACTTTAAGATAATAGAAACAACGACTAGGAATACCAAAGCGTACAAAGAGATCTCAGACGGAGAGCTTTGCCTATTACAACACGAAGTAGATCAAACAGAATTATTAGTAGACAAGATGATGTCTAATGAAATCTGTAAAAATTTAATACGTGGTGAAAACGTAGAGTACGAAGTACCTGGGATTGCTGAGATATTCGGTAACCAATGGAAAGGTAAAGCAGATATTGTTAATCACGATGAGAAGTTAATCATTGATCTGAAAACAACTGCAGATATTTCTAAGTTTCAATACTCAGCGTCAAAGTACAATTACAACAGTCAAGCTTATATATACCAAAAGCTGTTTGGTTATGAAATGATCTTTATGGTCATAGACAAGAACACGCATCAAATAGGTATATACGACTGTTCTGATAAATTCCTGTCTTATGGAGAGGATAAAGTTCAGCAAGCAAGTGAAGCTTACAATTTATTTTTTAAAAACCCGGACTTTAAACCGGAAAATTATTTTATTAACAAAACCCTATAATTATGGCAAGTATTATTAAAGCAAGTATCAACTTAAATGAAATTCCAAAAGACAAAATTTATGTTGGTAAAAAAGGTAAGTATTTACCTATTACAATTACCCTAAATGATGAAGTAGATAACTATGGAAATCAAGGACCAGTTGTAGTTGAGCAGACTAAAGAAGAACGAGAGGCTAAAGTAGCTAAGACTTATTTAGGTAATGTCAAAGTAGTATGGACTAACGGAGACAACGTTGCAGCAGCGCCTCGAGATGGTCAACCTCAACAAGCAGCAGCGGCAGTACCAGAGCCTGCAGATGATCTACCGTTTTAATGCAGTGTGAAATGTGCGGGCAAAACGTATCGCAAGAAGAATATGACTTTTGCGATATATGCCCCGACTGTAGAGACGGAGATTAACAATTAAATTAAATTAAATGCAGACAACAGAGATCAATGGATTTTTGATTGATGAGTTCAATCAACATAAGCTTGAAGAGGGAAAAAAGCAGGGCGTTTGTCCTCTTTGTTCTCACGATAGAAAACCCAAGAATCAAAAGGCTAAATGTGCGTCTTATGATTGGGATCGGGGTCTCGGTACTTGTCACAACTGTAATACATCATTTCAACTACATACGTATCAGCGTAAAGGCGCTAGTGAAAAGGTATATGTAAGACCTGCAGAGGTTACACATAAACCTCCGGCTAGCAAAGTAGTTGAGTGGTTTAAAACTAGGGGAATATCTCAGCAAACTCTCACTGATCTTAAGATTGGTGAGGGCCCTGAGTATATGCCTCAGACCGGTAAAACCGAGAACGTTATAAAGTTTAATTACTTCATGGGCGATCAACTCATCAATGTTAAGTATCGCGATGGACGAAAAAACTTTAAATTATATAAGGGTGCTGAAAAAGTATTTTATAATATAAACAGCATAATAGGTTATGAGTATTGTGTTATTGTTGAAGGCGAAATGGATGTGCTTGCACTACACGAAGCTGGTATAACAAATGCGATATCAGTTCCTAACGGAGCTACATTAAATAGCAATAACCTTAATTACTTAGATGCTTGTATAGATTATTTCGAAGACAAAGAAAAAATCATATTAGCTGTAGACACAGACGAAGCAGGTCAAGCATTACAAGCAGAACTAGTTAGAAGATTAGGATCTGAAACTTGTTACTTAGCATCGTTTGAAGACTGCAAAGATGCAAATGAATATTTACAAAAGTATGGAAAAGAAAAATTATCAGAGCGTATTTCGGGAGCAAGACCAGTACCGCTTGAGAATGTTACAACATTCAGGGATATTGAAGATGAAGTTACCGACTTTGTTAAAAATGGCTTTAAACCAGGATTCCAAGTTGGCCTTGAAAATTTTGATGATATCTTCTCAACTTACACTGGTCAATTCATTACTGTTACTGGTATTCCTAGTTCCGGTAAGAGTGATTTCGTCGATCAGATGGTTGTCGGATATAATAATAACTACGGATGGAAAACAGCATTTGCGTCGCCAGAAAATGTACCGACTTATTTACACGCTCATAAGTTAATGCGTAAGCATTGGCAAGGTATGCCAACTCAAGCAGATATTGGTGGAGATAAATGGAATCAAGTAGCAGATCATTGTAATAGTAACTATTTTCATATTGATATGGAACGTTATACATTAGATTCTGTATTACGTAAAGGTGCTGAGCTAGTTAAACGTAAAGGTATTAAATGCTTAGTTATTGATCCATTTAATAAAGTAAGAGATGTCGACTGTAAGACTGAAGATGTAAATCGTTATACCATGGAGTACTTAAGTAAGATAGAGATCTTTGCTAAAAAGTACGATGTGTTAGTATTTATAGTAGCTCACCCAACTAAAATGTATAAAGACAAAGATGGCAAGATTGAAGAGCCAACTATGTACAACATTAAAGGTGGTGGTGAATGGTATGATGCTAGTTATCACGGTATACTAGTTCACAGAGATTATGAAGCTAAAACAGTTAAAGCTAAAGTCTTAAAAGTTAAGTTTCAAAACTTAGGTCAAAACGGTGAAGAAGCTCATTTTAAATGGGAACCAAAGTCCGGTTGTTTTATACCTCACGAGCAAATTAATTTAGCTGGTGAAAAAATGCCGTGGGAATAAATGGCTAAAAGTAAAGGTATAAACATGGGCGAATATCTAGCTACGCCTGAAGAGTGGGACGCGTATAGGTGGTGTGTAAAAAATGCTATACACATTGCGCCTAAAGCTTTGACAGAAGCTAGGTGGACAATTACAATAACAAATAAAGGAATAACTAATCAAGACCCTGAAAGCTACACGAAGGTGGTTATTTGGGAGACAGTCTTTAAATACTACAAACATTATTATGACAAATATAACTAACGCAGAATTTAAAACTGCTAGTGATGCTTATAATTGGCTTTTTCCAAAAATAATATGGGACGGAGTTGACTTCGGCGACACTAAAGCTTTGTTTAATGTAGGATTTACAATACTAAACCCTACAGACAAAGTTATTCATAACAAGAACCGTAAGTGGAACGCTGAGTACGCAGAAGCTGAATGGCAATGGTATTTATCCGGTGATCCTAGCATTGAAAAGCTTGGTGATATATACGGTAAAGTACCTCAGATATGGAAACGTATGGCTGATAGCTTAGGCAATGTAAGATCTAATTACGGTTGGCAATGGCAAAGACAAGATCAAATAGACAAGGTTGTGGCAACGCTAAAAGACAATCCGCAAACTAGACAAGCAGCAATAAGTATATATGACGGTAAAGAAATTGATACATATAGAAACGATACACCGTGTACGTATGCTGTTCAGTTTACTGTACTAGACAATAAGCTTAATATGTCTGTCTATATGCGTTCTAATGATCTCTGGTACGGCTTCTGCAATGATCAGTATCAATTTGCATCATTGCAAGAATTAATAGCAGAGAGGACAGGATATGAAGTTGGTACTTATTACCATCACGCGCATAACCTTCATCTGTATAATAACAAAATAACTTAATATGTATTATTTATACCACATACCTGGTAAAAAGATCGGCGTTACACGTAATCTTAGAACTAGAGTAACCCTTATGCAAGGCTATAAGGAGGGTGAGTATGAAGTTCTTGAACAGTCAGACGATATAGATTATATATCAGACCGTGAAATAGAACTTCAAAAGTCTTATGGCTACAAGAGAGACAGAACATTATATAAAAATCTATTCAAATTAAATATGAAAGTAAACCCAACAGAACAAACAAGCACGTTTCCAGTGCCAATTAATAAATTAAAAGGTAACTTATTAGATAACTTAGGTATGGAGTGGAAAACTCCAGAGTATAGTTTTAAGCTACAAAAAGAGCACATACCTTGGATATTAGCTAACGCTCGAACCTCGATGTTTAATGATAATCGAAGCTACATTTACAACAAGGCTTTTTATGAAGCCTTTTTTAATCAAGAACACACGCCTCAACCTTACCCTTTACCTTCACGTTTTGATCTTATAAGATTCTGGGCTAAAGATCGTGGCATATACGACAAAGGTAATTCGCATACTCAGTATGTTAAGCTTATGGAGGAAGCTGGTGAAT
>Ga0208793_1001770_pt1 | contig 11939 bp, 7 predicted proteins | sample 17_taG_FD_184092 | JGI IMG/M metagenome (GOLD analysis project Ga0208793, IMG submission 184092) | Marine viral communities from the Subarctic Pacific Ocean - 17_ETSP_OMZ_AT15314 metaG (SPAdes) (version 2) | ecosystem: Environmental > Aquatic > Marine > Oceanic | place: Pacific Ocean | collected...
TTAAAGATGAGTATCAAATCTCTGGATCTGATGCTGCTGCAATTGGTTGGGTTGAAGTTTCTGGTGAAGCTGGACAATCTGGGTACTTATGGTACTTAAAGTCTGAAGGTGACACAAGAAAAAGATTTGACGATTACTTAGAGATGTCAATGATGGAAGCAGAAAAAGTAGTAGGTTCTGGTATCACAGGTACTGGTTCTGAAGGTTTATTCGCTGCATTAGAAAACAGAGGACTTATTGCAAGTTCTGATATGTTTGATGGTACTACTGATTTAGAAGACTTTGATGTTCTTTTACAAGAACTAGATAAGCAAGGTGGTATATCTGAAAACATGCTTTTCTTAAACAGAGAATCTGCATTAGCTATGGACGATTTACTAGCGGGTGTTAACGCACATACGACTGGTACAACTCACTATGGTGTGTTTAACAACTCTGAGGATATGGCTTTAAACTTAGGTTTCTCTGGTTTTAGAAGAGCGTCTTATGACTTCTATAAAACTGATTGGAAATACTTAAACAACAAGTCTACTAGATACTTAGTTAACAATGGTGCTACAGTTGGTAAAATCGACGGAATTATGGTTCCTGCAGGTACTACTACTGTGTATGATGAGAACATGGGTAAAAACATCAGACGTCCTTTCTTACACGTAAGATACAGAACGTCTCAAGCTGATGATAGAAAATTAAAAACATGGACAACTGGATCTGTAGGTGCTAGAACATCTGATCTTGATGCTATGAAAGTACATTATCTATCTGAAAGATGTATTGTAACTCAAGGTGCTAATAACTTTGTGTTATTTAGATAATCAATAAATTTTAAAGAGCTGGGTGCTTTGCACCCGGCCCTTTATTTTAACTATTTAATTATATTATATCATGGAAAAAACAAAAAAAGTGGTTAAAGAACCACAGGTTGAAAAACAACCAAAAACAGAGGTTAAAAAACCTCAAGTCCCTAAATGGGAAATGAAAGATAGATTATATGAACTCACTGGAGATCAAAGACCTATCGTAAGAATAATGAAAAGAAAAAACCTATATTGGTTTGATGATGAAAAAGGTTACAATAGAGAAATGGCTTATGCTATTAATCAAAAAACACCTTTTGTAGATGAATTTAAAGGAAAAGTAAGACCTGGACATATTATATTTAGAGACGGATTTTTATTCGTTGAAAAAGAAGATACAGTTCTTCAAAAATTCTTATCAATATATCACCCTGATTTAAACAAAACTTATAGAGAAGTTGATAACGAAAAAGACGCTGAAACTGATTTAGATGTATTTGAATTAGAAATAGACGCGTTAAATGCAGCTGCAGAAATGACAGTTGATCAAATGGAAGCTATAATGCGTGTTGAGATTGGTTCTAAGGTATCTAAGATGAAATCTAAGGAGCTTAGAAGAGATACATTGATATTTGCTAGGGAAAATCCAAAATTATTCTTAGAATTAGCTAATGACGATAACATTCACCTTAGGAATTTAGGTATAAAAGCTGTTGAAGCTGGTATACTTTCATTAAGTGGAGATCAAAGAACTTTTATGGCTGGAGATGAAAAACGAAAACTATTTGAAGTTCCTTTTGATGAACACCCTTATACTGCTTTAGCCGCTTGGTTTAAAACAGATGAAGGACTAGAAGTGTTAAACTCAATAGAGAAAAAACTAAAATAAATCATTTTGTAGAGTGGTCATCTCTATAAGGTGACCACTTTATAAATAAAAAGAAATTATGATAAACGTAAACACGGTATACAAATCAGTTTTATCAATATTAAACAAAGAGCAGAGAGGTTATTTAACTCCAGATGAGTTTAATAAAAACGCTTCTATTGCTCAATTAAACTTATTAGAGATAGCTTTTGCTGAATATAATAGATTTTTATCAATGGATACACTTGGTAGAATAAACGCTGGTTACGCTGATTTACCAGAAAGAATTAAAGAAAAAATAGAGGTTTTTTATAAAACTTCTACACTCACAGGTAGCAAACTACCTAGCGATATATTTAAACTTATAGATTTAAATATTATTAACAAAACAATATCTTTAGAAGAAATAGATAAAAATGAATTAGCATATATACTATCTTCACCATTAACAAAACCCTCAAAAGATTTTCCTATATATTACAAAACAACAACTGCTTTAGGTGAAACATCTATAGTTGTAGAACCAACAATAACAGATACTATATCTATAGATTACATTAAAATACCTACAACACCAAGGTTTGGTTATACAACAAACGCAACATATGGAACAAATATTTATGATTCTAATAATTATATAGCAGATGGTTTAGTTGTGACCAGTAATGGTTTAACAACAAGAACAACTATAGCATCAGGAGCCACAAACGGAACTTATACAGGTACACCGGGTGAAACTACAAACTACACTACAAATAGTGCTAATGGAACTGGTGCTTCAATAACTGTAACAGTTGCGGGTAATGCTGTAACAAATGTAGAAGTAGTGTCAGCTGGTTCTGGATATGTTGCTGGAGAGACTATAATGGTAAGCCCTGGTTCTGGAATAGGAGGTAATACAAACTTAATTATAACAATAGGTGCTAATGATTTATATTCTGGAAATACAACGAGAGGATCAAGAAATTTTGAACTACATCCTTCAGAAGAAAATATATTAATAATGTCAATACTTGGTTTAGCTGGTGTTCAAATAAAAGATCCAGGTTTAGTTTCTTTAACAAGTCAAGCACTACAAAGTCAAGCAACGCTTAAATCACAATAAATATGTCACTACTACAAGCAACACCCTTACAGTATTATAAGAATAAGTATCAATGGGACGGTTTAGAAGGTACTATTAATAGTAATATTCCTAGATCTATATTTACTATATCAAGTACTTTTCCATATACACCAGATAGTTCTAGTGAATTTACTGTTTATATAAATGATGAAGTACAACCAAGTTCTAATTATGCTTATGTTGTAACAAATGGTGTAGCAACGCTTACTTTTTCAGCAAGAACAGAAAATTTTGTAACAACAACTTTAACAAACGCTGGTCAACTATTAACTACAGATATAATAGATTTAATATTAAACGATGGTGTTTTAGGTGATTACAGGTATATATCATTAAAAGATATTGTTGGTAATTTTATTATAGGTTATGTTGGTGATGGTAAATTAGTTAACACAGCAAAGAGATCTGAGGTTTTATTTCAAGCTAAAAGATGTATACAAGAGTTTGCTTATGATATTTCAAGAATAGAAAAAATACAAGAATTAGAAGTACCACCAAGTTTAAGTATTCCAATGCCTCAAGATTATGTAAATTATATAAGATTTTCTTGGGTTGATGATGCTGGTATAGAACATATTTTATATCCTGGAAGAGCAACTTCAAATCCTAGCCAAGCAATATTACAAGATTCAGATTATGATTATTTATATGATGTTAACGAAAACTTATTAGTTAGCACTCCAGTTACAAGTGAGAGATTTAGAGATTTTGATGCTAATAATTTATCTGGAGCATTAGAAAGTGATGATTATTTCCTTAATACAACTTATCATTCAGAAGGAATTGGTAATTTAGGTCAAAGATTTGGTGGATTACCAGAACATATGAATCAAAATGGTTTATTTATTGTAGATGAAGCTAGAGGTAAAGTATCGTTTAGTAGTCATTTAAAAGATAAATTAATTACATTTAAATATATATCAGATGGTCTAGGTACTGATAGCGAAATGAAAATACATAAATTTGCTGAAGATGCAATGTATCAAAGTATATTATTTAATTTATTAAATACTAGATTAGGTGTACCGGAGTATGTTATAAATAGATATAGAAAATCTAGAAGAGCAGCAATGAGAAACGCTAAAATTAGGTTATCAAACTTAAAAATTGGAGAACTTACGCAGGTTATGAGAGGTAAGTCTAAACAAATTAAACATTAATTAAATGGCGCAACTAAAAAACATGTTCATTAAGGGAAAGATGAATTTAGACCTTGATGAAAGACTTGTACCTAAAGGTGAATATAGAAAAGCACAGAATATACTTATAAGTAATAGTGAGGATTCTGATGTTGGCGCTATTGAAAATGTTAGAGGTAATAAGATTGCTGGAAATATAACTATAACTGGATCTAAAGGACCAATAACTATAGGTTCTCATGTAGATACAACTAACGATAGGATTTTTTGGTTTATTAGTACATTTAATAGTAATAGCGCAGCTGGAGATGATATAAATGAGATGGCAAGAGCAGATATGGATGATGACGATTGTAGAGTGATTATGAAACAAGGTGGTAACTCACCTATAACATTAGTGAAAGGTCCTTGGTTAAATTTCTCCCAATCTCACAAAATAACAGGTATAAACACTATTGGTAATTATTTATACTGGACAGATGGCTATAATCAACCACGAGGTATAAATGTATCAATAGCTTCTGAAGATGGAGACTATTATAATTGTGAAGAAAAAATATCAGTAGCAAAAGTAGCCCCATATTTACCACCTCTTTTAGATAATTCAAATTTAGCGTCCTCAAATGCTAGTAAAGCTGATGGTTTTACTTTAGAAACAACAGATCCAACTGCGACAAGTGCTAGCACATCTGATTACATGCAAGATAAGTTTATTAGATTTGCGTATAGATATAAATATGAGGACAATACATATTCTATAATATCACCTTTTACACAAAGTGTTTTTAAACCATTAAATAATGGATTATTAAGATATAGTCAAGGAAATAACTCAACAGCTCATGAACCTAAAGTATCTAAATCATCTCGAGATACTTCAGAAACAGGTAAGTTACCATTAATGCAAAACGCTTATGATAAAGTTACTATGCGTATCCCTATACCAACTGTAGCAACAGGTGATGTTATAACAGAGTTTGAAACAAATCCTAATAATGTTAGTAGTACAGCATATATAAATGAATTAAAAATAAAAAGTATTGAAATATTACTTAAAGAATCTGATAGCGCAGCGGTTAGATTAGTAGATACTATTGATATGAATGCGGCTGCATTAGAAAGCCCATCTCCATTTGGAAAATATAGAATAACTCCAAAACCAAATACAAACTATTATAGACAAACAATAAGTTATTCATATACAGCTAAAGAACCACATAAGGTTTTACCTGAAAGACAAATAATAAGGGTTAGTGATAAAATACCTGTAAGAGCTAAAGCTCAAGAAATAGTTGGTAATAGATTAATATATGGTAATATAACGCAAGGTTATGATTTACCTATAGATGTTGAAGGTAAGAAAGGTATAAAGTTTATAATATCTAGTGATATTAAAGGTGATCAAGAGCATACTGTGGTAACTGGACATTTGTATAATAATACTGAGATATATAAATATCACAATATAAAACAAAGAAGAACGTATCAAGTTGGTATAGTTTTAGCTGATAGATTTGGTAGAAAATCACCAGTAATACTATCAACACATAAATTAAATGATTTGTCAGATACTCATAAAGTAAATGCTTTAGCGGCTGATTTATCAACTCGTTATAATAGTGCTTATAGTTGGAGTACAAGCGCCGCTCGTTATGGTCAAGCATTAAATATTGATTTTCAAGATCCTTATATAGTAGAAAAAAAGAAAACTTGGGAAAGAAAAACCTCTCCAACAACGGTTAATCGTCCTAATGGATGGTTTTCTTGGGCTTTAGTTGTAAAACAAACAGAACAAGATTATTATAATGTATACGTTCAACATCCAATGAACAATTGGAGTGTTGATGGTTTTACTACAACAGAATTTAGCGGTTATAGAGATCAAACTATAGCAGGTAAATATGACAACTCTGGTCCTAACAGTAGAAGTTTCTTTTCATTAACAAACGATAATATAAATAAAGTACCAAGATCTATAAAAGAAAGCGATGAAACTAGAGAGGGATTATCTGGTTCTGAAGTTAAATTATATCCTAAAGTAGTACAAATAAATACTGTTAATGCTGGTAACCACTACGATTCAAGACATAGTCACGCTGATCAAGATTATATAGATGTTTTAAGTATTGGTACAGCGACAGACCAAGGTTTATCTAGTTTATCTAACGCTAAAAGAGAAGATACAGCAACACCACCAGTAGTTCAAGACTCTTATTTTAGTGATCAAACAAGGATTTATAGTTTTTTAGCAGATAACAAAAAGAATCCCCTTGTAGCAGAGATACCTAATTTAAAACTAGAGCATGTTAATGTTATTGGTGAGATGACAAGCGCAACTGTTAATAGTGGTATAACAACGGGTGGTAATAACAATACTTTTGTTGTTAGAAGCACTAATAATAATTATGCTGGTATGCCCTTTGGTTATCCCCACTCTAAAGACTTTGGTTTAACTGTTTTTGAAACAAAACCTTTTGAATCTAAAATGGATATTTTTTATGAAACCTCTACCTGTGGTTTAGTTAAAGATTTAAACACGCATTGTGATTATGCTTCCAATGGGCCAACAAATATAAAAATAATACCGACATATGAGATTAATACATATACAGCTGGTGATACAGCTGGTATACCTGAAGCGGCTAGCGCTCAAAGTCAAGTTGGTGAATTAACCGCTAGTGCTTGGGACGATCCTTCAACAGGTAGTGTAGAGGCTATAACAGGGTTTTCAATATTAGCAGCTACAAATGGCGCTAATGATGGTATAGATAGTAGTAAGTTTAACATATCATCTGAAGATGATAAAACATATGTAAAAATATCAGCTGCTTGTGCAAGTGCTTCTGCAGCTAACGCTGTTAATTTAACTTCAAGTGGTACACTGGTTAGGTTTAGACATGATGAGTTAGTAGCTTTATCAAAACAAACAGGTTCTTTTCAATTTTTTAATACTAACTTTGGTAGTGCTGCAAAATTTTTCAAAATATGGTTTTGGGATAACAGTGGCACTAACGCTGGTAATAAAAGGCAAATAGTAGTAGAGGTAAATGCTAGTAAAGTTGCTCAAGGTTACACAAACGAACAAGCTAGTGCTAGTGGGAATATAGGTGTTAAATGGATGTTGAAAACAACTGATGAGTTTGCATATAATCATGATACCTCTGATAAATATACATTATTAATTAGAGCTACTCAAACAGGTAATATTAGTGCAAGTGAAAACATTACTGTAAATATAACAAATTCTATGCCTTTAGCTAATAGTCCGGGTGGTATAGCGATGCCTACATCTAGAGATTATATTGTAGACAACATCATCGCCACGTTAACAGGTGTTAATGGCTCTGCTGATACGAGTAATAACACGTTTGGATTAACAGCAACTATATCAGGTACAAACTCTAGTATGTTTACATTAGGTCATAATACAAACGACAATGGGTATTGGAAATTGATGGCAAATAGTACGTTTAATTTTACAACTTTATTTGGTAGCAGTGCACCATATAATAGTTATAGTCTTAATTTTAACGTAACAGATAACGGTGGCTTAACACCTTCTTTGGCAACAACAGTTAATTTCACTGTAATTGAAGCTATAGAAACTGAAGGTTATCACCACACAGACTCAGTTACAGCTTGTAATAACGCTCAAACAAGTGCTTTAACTGATTATTGGGTTGTTAAAAATGGTGGTACAACACCAACAGCTACGGGATTATTTGAAGATAATAAAGTTTATACAAATTCAAGCTTAACATCAACTTTAGCGGCTGGATTTTTAGTTGTTGAAGACAGCACTGGTAATTTTAAACCTTATACCGTAAACAGTAGTGGTGTAATAACAGCAGTAGGTGATAATTGTCCAATAGTATAATAATAATAATATAAACATGGGAGCAGTATTAGAAATATCTTATTTTAACTCAATAGTTATAGCAGGTGGTAGAGATGGCACTAGTGATAAACCTGGAGTATATCATATTGAGGAGTCTAGAATAAAAGGTGAGTATAATGGCACTCAGATGGATTATGGGGCTAGAGCTCATATAACCAATGAAGAATATGGGGAAAGAACTAGAGAAAATGCTTTAATACATTCTGGTATATTTAATTCTAGAACAAACATTAATGAGTTAAATCAATTTCCTATTGGAGAAGAAATAACTAGAGCTGTAGATGCTAACAATGGTGGTGTACAAAAACTACATGCAGAAGATACTAATTTAAATATTTTTCAAGAAAATAAGGTAAATGCTGCTTTAATAGATAAAGATGCTATATTTACAGCAGAAGGTCAAGCATTAACAGCTAGTGGAAAAATTGTTATAGGTCAAGTAACACCTTATGCTGGTAATTACGGTATAAGTAAAAATCCTGAAAGTTTCGCTGTATATGGCGGAAGAAAATACTTTGCAGATAAAAACAGAGGTGCTGTGTTAAGACTATCAAGAGATGGTTTAACACCTATATCAGAAGCTGGTATGAAAGATTGGTTTAAAGATAACCTAAAAGTGTGTGATAGTATATATGGGTCTTATGATGAACAAAAAGGTAAGTATTTTATAACTTTAGAAACAGATGATTCTTCTAATAGACCAATAGATGGCGGTGTTAATGGTAACACAGATGGATCAACATCTGATATAACTGGTTATGCAACCATTTGCTTTGATGAAAGATCTAAAGGTTGGACATCCTTCTATACATTTAAAGCTAAATATGGTGTTAGTTTGAATAATGAATTTTATACTTTTTCAGTAGGTGATTTATATCAACACCACTCAGACGAAGTAGCAAGAAGTTCATTCTTTGGTAGTTCGCCTGATCCTTGTTTTGTAGAGTTTGTTTTAAATGACAAACCTGAATTAGTTAAAACATTTTTAACAGTAAACTACGAAGGAACAACTGGGTGGAGTGTAGAGAATTTTTCAACAGGTGGTTATAATATAAGTGGGTATAATACTTACAACGACGTAAACACTTGTTATGTTATTCCAAAAGAAGGAACCACAGTTAGTGGTGAAACAATTGGTTTTGTTAGAAAAGAAGGTGTTTATTTTAGTGAACTAAGAAATAAAGCTAGAGATTTTTTCCAAGACAGCTCAAATTTTAATACAACAGGTGTTAAAGGTTATTATGCTGATGTTAAATTACAGCACTTTGATCCTAATGAAACACAGAATACTGCCAAAAAAGAATTATTTTCAGTTGGTAGTGAAGTAATAGTTTAATTTAATATGAATAAAAATAAAATAAGGCCGTTTATTATGAACGAGCTTTCTGTTAACTTTAAAGATAGAGTTAACAAACTACAACAGACAATGGCTAACGTGTCTAAAGATAGTAAGTATGTTGAAGTTGGTACTAAAGATAAACCAATAGTTTCAACAGAAAGTAAAATAACTCCTATTAGGAATTTCTTTATGGATAATGTATATATTAGGCAAATATTTTTGTTTAAAGGTACTTTATCTATAGGAGCTATATATAAACATAAACACATGATATTTCTATTACATGGTCATGTAACAATAGCTAATGAACAAGGTGTTAAGGATTTTTATGCTCCTTGTCATATAGTTTCAACACCAGGAGATAAAAGAGTTGTTTATGCTCACGAAACTACTGTTTGGTATAATGTTTTTCCAAACATAGAAAATAAAAAAGACATACGTGAAATAGAAAAAGACGTGTGTTGTATAACATATGAAGAATATGAAGAATATATTAACAAAAAATAAGTAATTATGGCAATGGCATTAAGTACAGCTTTAATAATAGGAGCTGGAGTATCATTAATAGGTTCAGGTGTTGCTGCACATTCAGCAAGCAAACAAAGAAAAGCCAATGAGAAAAAGGCTAAAACAACTCAAGGTAAAATAGATATAGCTGAAGCTAATAGGCAAGAGATTATAGATCCCTTTTCTGGTATGTCAAATTTATCTGATATGATAAGTAACCCAATGGCTAATCTCCAGGTTTCTACAGAAGCAGCTGAGTTTCAAGCTGAAGAAACTGATATAGCGCTAGCTAATACATTAGATCAAGCTAGGGCTTTTGGTATGGGGAGTGGTGGTGCTACTGCTTTAGCACAAGGTGCTTTAAGAAGTAAAAGAGGTATTGGTGCACAAATATCCCAACAAGAAGCTCAAAATAATTTATATAGAGCTCAAGGAGAACAAGGTGCGCAAGCAATGCGTATAAGCGAAGCAAGAAGAATACAAGCAATGAGAGCTCAAGGTAGGCAGTATACTTTTGAAACACAAGAAAATAGAGATATGGCTCAATTAGATAGATTAGCTGGTTTACAAACAGGTTATGAATCTAATGCTAATATAGCTGCAGCGCAACAAACTCAGATATTGGGTCAAGCATTACCAAATGCTATAAGTGCTGGCGCTAGTTTATATACAGCTGGTCAAGCAGGTGGTTAAAATAAAATAATAAATTAATATGGCAACAAAAACAACAGGATCAGGTAGAGGACCAGGTTTAGAAACTTGGGATCCAAATATAAAAGCACCTGGTATAACACAACGTTCAGGCGCTTATTTTAGTGGTGAAGTAGCTGAGATAGCGGATTATGCTGCAGTTAATGATAATATACAAGCTAGTATATTACAAGCTGCTAAAGATACTGGTGCAGCAATGAAAGCGTGGAAAGATGATCCAAACAACCCTGGTGAAGCAAATTCTTTATTAACACCTGGTGGGCAAAGTGATGGAGGTGGAGATAGCGCTGCGGAAACTGATAGGGCTATTAGAAAAATAAGTTCAGTAGCAACCGAAAACACTACTAATCAACTTGAAAATATAATACCTGATATTGCAAACGAATTTTCAGATGATAAAAGATATGCTCGTAAAACAAGAAAAGGTAAACCTATTACTTATAAAAACTTAAGAAAAGATCATAAAATCTTAGCTAATCAAAGAGCTAATGAAATAAGTGAATATAATGGTTTAATAAAAAACCATATAGAAAAAGGTTGGTCAACTGCCGATGAAAGTAAAATAGACTGGGGTAACTGGGGTAAGCATACAAATGCCCAAGCTTTTATGAAACATTTAATACATGGTAACGCTGAATATAAATATAAATTTGATGATAAATCAAAAGGAACAGTTATTACTTGGGGTCCAAATAATGAAAACTCAATTACAAAAACAGAATTACAAGTTGCTAAAGATATGTGGGGTGACAATACAGATGGTGTTGCTTCTTTTGAAACAACATTTAAGGCCAATGGAGAATTAATTGCTAAAGATTTTACAGCTACTCAAAATTTAATTAAAAATAATCAATTAAATCCCGAAGAAGCTGAAGTTAAAATGAATGAGGCAATAACTAGAAGTATTAAAAATAATTATACTTATGATGATAAAAAATACTTATGGGATAACGTAATGGCTAACACTAATATGTTTAAGAATGCTAGGAATCAAAAATATAATCCTGAGACACTTTTTACATATACAGATAATGAAGGGGTTGAGCAAGTAAATCAAACCATGGAGTTTATAATAGATAATTATTTAGAAGGTAAATTAAGAGAGTTTGCTGGTTTCCCACCAAGAGCACAAGAAAAACCAATAAAGCCACCACCACCACCTCCACCTGGTGAAGGTCTTCCAAAAGGATTAACATTAGAAAACCATGGTGCATATGCTGATATATTTAATAGAGTGCAAAACTTAGCAGGTGTTACTTGGAAAAGAGTAGGTGTGGGTGAGAGTATGTTAGATTATTCAGAAGAAGAAATTCAAGAAATGACTGATGCTGGAACACTTCCAAAAGGAGTAAAAGCTGGAGACCCAAAACCTAATGCTTTAGAAGGGTTGATACCTGAAAAAGCAGATAAATCAGATAAATTTTATAAAGATTTATATAATGCTTGGAATTCAGAGTCAAATGGTAACATATCAACTTTTGTTGATAATATAACACCTAAACAAATTGGAAAGATAGTTGAGCATGGTTTAAGAAATAATGGAGTTTTTGATAG
>Ga0208793_1001772_pt1 | contig 11936 bp, 19 predicted proteins | sample 17_taG_FD_184092 | JGI IMG/M metagenome (GOLD analysis project Ga0208793, IMG submission 184092) | Marine viral communities from the Subarctic Pacific Ocean - 17_ETSP_OMZ_AT15314 metaG (SPAdes) (version 2) | ecosystem: Environmental > Aquatic > Marine > Oceanic | place: Pacific Ocean | collected...
AGCTACTTCTGACATGTATTCTTACTGTGTAAAATATGTGCCTACAAAAATAGTAGACAAAGAATTATCACTAAAACAACACAAGCTAAACTTAGAAAGAGGTTACGAAGGCTCTATATTACGTCTTGACAGACCTTATGAATGCAAACGCTCTTACAACTTACAAAAATTCAAAGACTTTCATGACACAGAAGCTACAATTGTAGGCTATGAAGCAGGTAAAGGCAAGCGTGAAGGCACGCTAGGTAAGTTCTTAATGCAAGATGACGACGGCAACGAGTTCGGTTGTCCTCCAGGCAAAGGCTTTACTTACAAAATGCTAGCAGCAATACAAGATAATATTCATGACTACATAGGCAAGCGCGCTACGTTCACTTACTTCGAACGTACACCAGCAGGTAGTTACAGACATCCATTTTACAAAGCAATACGCAACTATGAGTAAGTTAATATATCAATTATACAACGACAACATGATAAGCGAAGAAGTAGTACACTTATTATTAGATGCACATTATAATAGAATAAGTAAAAAAAGATACTAATGAATATATTTTATTTAGATAGAGATCCTTACAAAGCCGCTGAGATACAATATAACAAACATGTTGTTAAAATGATCTTAGAATCAGCTCAGATGCTTTGTACAGCTCATCATCATTATGATAACGGAGATACTGTGCCATACAAAAAAGCACATTATAACCATCCATCAACTATATGGTGTAGACAGAATAAAAACCAATACAGATGGCTGTATAATCACATGATAGCATTAGGCAAGGAATATACGGCTAGATATGGTAAAACACATTTATCAATAACTAAATGTAAAAAGCCACTAGCCTGTTATCCTCCTGGTATACCAGACGGTGTTTTTAACGAACCTCCACAGTGTATGCCTGATGAATACAAAGTAAATGGCGATAGTATTTCAGCTTATTGGAATTATTATGAACAAGAAAAGCATACAATAGCCGCAAAAGACGAAAAATTAATATTTAGAACAAATGACAAGAAGAAAATTATACAAACATATGGAATCAACTGATTCCTTCGGAATTAAAACTAAAATTAAAAATTTTACAAAACCAAGGGTGACAAAAGCCCCTAAGAGTACTAAAGTAAGACCCTAATGTCACAAACAAGAAATATAAAATGGTTGAATGATCGTAGAGTAAATTACAGGAGAGATCCTGTTAATGATAAACCTACGATTCAAACAGCGTTGTATAGTTACTATGAAGATGGCACATATGAATGTTATCACTTGTTTCGTAGCAAGGCTAAGATAACAACATATAGATCTTTAAAGTGGCACTTTTATGTTTTATATTTTCTTAACCAAGACAATGGTTTATTACCTTCAAGCGTTTATGAATTTATAGCAAACAAACAAAATGGCTTTGTAACATTTTTTATTAGCGATAAAAAACTACAAGCTATGATAGACGATGTATTCGAAAACGGAGGTGAACCACCTGTAAATAAAAAACGTAAAATAATATTTAAAGACTATAGCGGATTAACACCTAATGAGAAAATGAGTATCGTAGGTAAACTAATAGGTAGATCAAGCAGAGTAGACGAAGAAGCTATTTATCAATGCATGTTAGATTTAAGTCATGACGGAGAAAATATAACATGGTCAAGAATAGCAAGTCTACTCGATTGTTCTACAAGAACTATTCAACGTAACTTAACAAGACAACTAAGAGAAGAAAAACAAATTTTAAACACATAAACATGAGAAAAGACTTTAACGAATGGATGGCAAGTATAAAAAACATATACTATGCAGATAATAATCTAATGTCACAGGCATTTGAAAAAATAGAAGACAATGAAGAAGTATAACGTACAAAATTACGTAAGATATAAAAACGACTTAAAAAAATCTATGCCTGATGAAAAGTCTTATGACAAATATACTCGCAAAGAGATGATAATAAGATTTATGCCTCTTGTAGAAAACTTAGCTCGTAAATTCTCTACAACACAACAAGCTTCAGGCGTACTAAGTATTAACGACTTATTACAAATAGGTAATGAAGGCTTAGTAAAAGCTGTAGATAAACTAGACTGGAATCAATTAACAGACTCTGAAGACATAGAAAAAACATTAAAGTCGTTTTTTAGTAAAAGAATTAAAGGCGCAATGCGAAGACGTATTGACATGGCTAGAGGCGACATGCGTATACCTGAGCACAAGCTTAATGAAATACGTAAAAATCCTAAAGACAAAGCTATGGTTGCTATGTTTTTTAATAGTATATTTTTATCTATTGACGCGCAAGTCACTAATGATGATGAAGAAAATATGATGTATCAAATACCTGATAAATCAGAGCCATACAACATACAGTTACTTAATGTTTATTTAAAAGGTTTAATGGAAAAATTCTTAGAATATAATGAATACGAAGTATTAAGATTATCATACGGATTAGACTGCAACAAACACTCTGCTGTAGAAATAGCTAAACATTTAGACATAAAAGGAGTAAGCTCTTATGTGCGTGTTTCAGAGCTAAAAAAGCAGGCTGTACAAAAACTAATAGACAACGTAGACCACTCGCAAGTGCTTGATATAGTGTAAGTTAAGCGAAGTGAATAATGTAAATGAATAACTAAACATGTAATTATATTAATAAGCAATTTAAATAAGAACGAATGAACATAAACGAAAAATTAGCGACAATCCAAACAAAGTTTAAATCGAAAAAAAGTAGATTTAATTCCTTCGGCAAGTATAACTTCAGATCAGCCGAAGACATCCTAGAAGCAACAAAACCCTTTCTATTAGAGTTAGGAGTATCAGTAACAATTAATGAAGAAATTATTAGTGTTGATCCATTACCTATGATGCAGTCTACTGCAAATGTAAGCGATGGTGAAAACAATATAAGTGCTACAGCAATTGTAGGTGTTGACTTAAATCAAAAAGGTATGAACGTACCTCAGCAATTTGGCTCAGCATCTTCATATGCAAAAAAGTATGCACTAGGTAATTTATTCTTGATCGATGATACAGCTGATAGTGACGCTACAAATGATCACGGCAAAAAGAAATTTACGCCAAAAACAACTAAACCAACACTTGAATCAACTAAAGATCCGGCATTTGCAAAAGCAAAGGATTATGTTAAAGCAGGTGGTAAACTAGAAGCTATAAAAGCTAAGTATGCTCTATCGCAAGAAGTAGAGCAACAATTAACAACACTGTAATATGAACAAGCAAGAAGTTTTAAAAGCGTTAGAAGATGACAGTAATTACTATGGAGATTTTGGTAAAAAATACCTAAGTAATTCAGACATATCTACGCTACTTACAAACCCTTTGGCTTTAGGACAAAAGCAAGCTCAACGTCCTGCTTTTTTAGTCGGCGGTTACTTTCATACAGCAATACTTGAGCCTGATAAGCTTAAGAACTTTAAGATAGTAGAAGCAACAACTAGAAATACTAAAGCATACAAAGAGATATCTGACGGCGAAATGTGTTTATTAAAACATGAAGTTGATTCAATAGAGTTAATGACAGAAAAGATGTTAAACAACGAAGTATGTAGAGACTTAATAAGATCAACTAATGTAGAATACGAACGTCCAGGTATTACAGAGCTTGAAGGTCAAATGTGGAAAGGTAAAGCTGATATTGTAAACCATGATGAAAAGCTGATCATTGATTTGAAAACGACAGCGGATATCACAAAGTTTAAGTATTCAGCATCTAAATACAACTACGACAGTCAAGCTTATATTTACAGTAAGCTATTTGGTTATGAAATGCTATTCATTGCAATAGATAAAAACACGCATCAAATAGGTATCTTTGATTGCTCACCACAGTTTTACGAACGTGGCAAAGATAAGGTAGAAAGAGCAGTACAGGCTTATGAATTATTTTACAAGTCTGAGGACTTTGATCCTAAACAATATTTTTTAACTAAAACCCTTTAAATTATGGCAAGTATAATTAAAGCTAGTATTAACCTTAATGACATACCTAAAGATAAAATTATCGTAGGTAAAAAAGGTAAATACTTACCAATCACGATTACGCTGAACGACGAAGTTGATCAGTTTGGTAATCAAGGTCCAGTTATTGTGGATCAAACAAAAGAAGAAAGAGAGGCTAAGGTTGCTAAGACTTACCTTGGTAATGTAAAAGTGGTATGGACTAATGGAGATAACGTATCTGCCGCGCCAAGAACAGATCAACCTCAGCAAGCAGCACCGGCTGCACAACCGGTAGATGATTTACCATTTTAAATTAAATTAAATGCAGACAACAGAGATCAATGGATTTTTGATTGACGAGTTCAATCAACATAAGCTTGAAGAGGGAAAAAAGCAGGGTATATGTCCTCTTTGTTCTCACGATAGAAAACCTAAGAATAAAAACGCAAAATGCGCGTCTTATGATTGGGAACGTGGTCTCGGTACTTGTCACAATTGTAACACGTCATTTCAATTACATACGTATCAACGTAAAGGCGCTAGTGAAAAAGAATATGTAAGACCTACAGTCTCAGCATACCAACCACCTGCAACTAAAGTAATTGGATGGTTTGAAACAAGAGGGATATCTCAGAAAACCTTGATCGACTTAAATGTCGGTGAAGGTTCTGAGTATATGCCGCAAACCGGTAAAGCCGAGAACACAATAAAGTTTAACTATTTCATGGGCGATCAACTTATTAATATTAAGTATCGTGATGGTAGAAAAAACTTTAAATTATATAAAGGTGCTGAAAAAGTATTTTATAATATAAATAGTATAGTAGGTTATGACACTTGCGTTATAACTGAAGGTGAAATGGATGTTTTAGCATTACACGAAGCTGGTATACCAAACGCTATATCAGTTCCTAATGGTGCTACATTAAATTCTAACAACCTTGACTACCTCGATAATTGTATTGATTATTTTGAGGATAAAGACAAAATAATATTAGCTGTTGACTCAGATGAAGCAGGGCAAGCATTACAATCAGAATTAGTCCGTAGGCTTGGAGCTGAAGTTTGTTACTTAGCATCGTTTGACGATTGTAAAGACGCTAATGAATACTTAATAAAACATGGCACAGAAAAATTGGCAAAGCGTATTGCCGGAGCGAGACCCGTACCGTTGGAAAATGTTACGACATTCAGAGATATTGAGGATGAAGTTACTGACTTTGTTCGTAATGGCTTTAAGAAAGGATATCAAGTTGGCTTGGATAATTTTGATGACATATTTTCTACTTATACCGGTCAATTTATTACGGTCACTGGTATACCTAGTAGCGGGAAATCAGACTTTGTTGATCAAATGGTTGTCGGATACAACCGTAACTATAACTGGAAGACTGCTTTTGCATCACCAGAGAACGCGCCAACGTATCTACATGCTCACAAGTTGATGCGTAAAACGTGGGAAGGCATGCCAACAAAGGAAGACATTGGTGGTGATCGATGGAATAAAATAGCTGATCACTGTAACACTAATTACTTTCATATTGATATGGAACGCTACACGTTAGAATCAGTACTTAGAAAAGGTGCTGAGCTTGTTAAACGTAAAGGTATTAAATGTTTAGTTATTGATCCATTTAATAAGGTTAGAGACATCGATTGTAAGACAGAAGACGTTAATCGTTATACAATGGAATACTTAACTAAAATTGAAATCTTTGCTAAAAAGTACGATGTGCTTGTATTTATAGTAGCTCATCCAACTAAAATGTATAAAACGCAAGATGGTAAGATAGAAGAGCCTACAATGTATAACATTAAAGGTGGTGGTGAATGGTACGATGCTAGTTATCATGGTATATTAGTTCATAGGGATTATGAAGCTAAAACAGTTAAGGCTAAAGTACTAAAAGTTAAGTTTCAAAACCTTGGTGAAAACGGAGCTGAAGCACATTTCAAATGGGAGCCAAAGTCTGGTTGTTTTATACCGCATGAACCTATATCTAATGATGAACCAATGCCATGGGAGTAAAAAAGAAATCAACAGGCTATAAATATTCGCCGGAAGATTTTAAAGCATATCATTGGTGTGTAAATAACGGTATATACATATCGCCATTTTGTAAAGAAAACTTTATATCGTGGCACATAGACATAGAGATAAATAAAAAAATAAATAGATCACCTCAGGTTTTTGATCCAAGAGAACTATGGGAGAAAATATTTGAATATTATAAATATTATTACAATAAATATGAACAAAATATATAATAACGCAAATGAAGCTTACGAAGCGCTACTTCACGATGCTATAACATTAGGAGTAGACTTTGATGATACTAAAGCTTTGTTTAATTGTGGTTTTACAATGACTGACCCGCAAGATAATTGGATTACAAATAAAGAACGTAACTGGAGTTTAGAGTACGCTGAAGCTGAATGGCAATGGTATTTATCTGGTGACCCTAGTATTTACAAACTAGGAGAGTTATATGGTAAGATACCGCCAATATGGACACGTATGGCTGATGAAAGTGGAAAAGTAAACTCTAACTACGGGTATCAATGGAAACGAAACTGTCAAATAGATTATGTTTGTGCTAAGTTAAAATCAAACAAAAATACTAGACACGCAGCAATAAGTATATACGATGGTAAAGAATATGATAAATATAAGAAAGATACACCATGTACATACGCAATACAGTTTACAATCATAAACGATAAGCTTTGCATGTCTGTCTATATGCGTTCTAATGACATCTGGTACGGTTTCTGCAATGATCAGTATCAATTTTCATCATTACAAAAACTAATCGCTAGACGTCTTAATTTAGAAATAGGTTGGTATTATCATCACGCGCATAACATGCATTTATATAACAATAAACTTTAAAAATTATGTATTATTTATACCACATACCAGGTAAAAAGATTGGCGTAACACGTAATCTTAATCACAGAGTAACCCTTATACAAGGCTATAAGGAGAATGAGTATGAAGTTCTTGAACAGTCAGACGATATAAATTATATATCAGACCGTGAAATAGAACTTCAAAAGTCTTATGGCTACAAAGTAGATATTAAAAAATATAAAAACTTATTTAATCAAATGAAAATAAACGCAACAGAGCAGACCTCAACTTTCCCTTGTCCAGTTAATAAATTAAAAGGACGATTGATGGATAACATAGGTTTAAAGTGGGAAACACCACAAGGTTATAAATTTATTATTAACAAGGAATATATATCTTGGATAATGGCAAATGTAAAATCATCCATGTATAATGATGGTAGATCTTATATTTATAACAAAGCTTTTTACGAAGCATTTTTTAATCCAACACATACACCTGATACAACAGTTGAAAGGTTTGATTTAATACGTAGTTGGGCTGCAGAAAGAGGTATATACCAAACAGGTAATTCGCATACGCAGTATGTTAAGCTTATGGAAGAAGCTGGTGAACTTGCTCAAGCATTACTTAAAAGAGATAAACCAGAAATACAAGACGCTATAGGTGATATGGTTGTTGTATTAACTAACTTAGCTTATCAAGAAGGCTTTGAAATTGAAGACTGTATTGACGCTGCTTATACAGAAATAGCAGTTAGAACAGGTAAAATGATTAACGGAACATTCGTAAAAGATGCAAATTAAAACACAAGATAAGATAGTACAAAATGTACTAAGGAAGATGGACGAACGTAGCTTAATAGGTCAAAAAAAGTACGGCGCTACAATGATGCAAGAAATACAAGGTCAAAAGAAAGATCTTAATAGATTTATTGTTGACGTACAAGAAGAACTAATGGATGCAATATTATACTTAGAATCAGCTAGACATTGTTTACAAGATGAGATTGAAGAAGCTTTAGTGCATCGAGAAAGATTAAACTACGATGATATTAACGATATAGATATTTATGGGGAAGAAATCTTTTAAACGAAAAAAAGGACCAGTACAGTCGAAGAAGATCTCATATGATGGGATCAACTTCGCTTCTGGTTTAGAGCGTTATATGTACATAGCGCTACGTAAAGCTAAAATAACTGCTTTATATGAAGGCCAAACATTTGAGTTATCAGAAGCTTTTGATTTTCCTTTTCAGTCATATGAAAGATGTGGTAATGGCAAGGGAGAATATAAAAACAGAGGTAACAAAAGAATACTTAATATAAAATATACGCCAGACTTTGTAGGTAAGGGTTTTATAATTGAAACAAAAGGTAGAGCTAATGAGTCATTTCCATTACGTTGGAAGTTATTTAAAAAACTTATTACCGAAAGAAGATTAGGACCACTTACGTTATATAAACCACAAAATCATAAGGAATGCGACGAAACAGTAAGGTTAATCCTGGAGAAGCTAAAAGAATAGCTAGAAAAATGTACGGCGAGCGCCAAATAGATAAGTGGTGTAAATGGAGTTGGGAAATGAGGAATAAAATTAAGTACAAAGAATTAGTAGAACAACAAAATAAATATAACATTAAAGTATATGGATAATGAAAAGAAAAACTGGAGCCTTAGTGTTGGCACATACCCAGGTATAGTTGTAGGTGTTAGAACTTACGAAGAACTAAACCAAACAACACACGTATTGTATTTACCTTTTATTGATATAGCATTAGAGTATTTTAAATAATGGGATTATTTGATGAGCGCATAGCGTACAAACCGTTTGAATACCCTGAATATTACACAGAAGGTTGGTTAAAACAAGCACAAGCATTTTGGTTACATACAGAAATCTCAATGCACAGCGATATAAAAGATTGGAATGAAAAACTTAACGAAAAAGAAAAACACCTTGTCGGGAATATCCTTCTTGGCTTTGCGCAGACAGAATGCGCGGTATCAGACTATTGGACACAGAACGTCGTGTCGTGGTTTCCTAAACATGAAATAAGACAAATGGCCATGATGTTTGGTTCACAAGAAACTGTACATGCAGTAGCATACAGTTACTTAAACGAAACTTTAAAACTAGAAGACTATGAAGCATTTTTACACGAACCAGCGACGTCTGCAAGATTTGATAATTTGGTTGCTTATAACGGCAGCGATCCTTTGGGCATTGCGAAAAGCTTGGCTGTATTTTCAGCCTTCGCTGAAGGAGTCAGTTTGTATTCTGCTTTTGCAGTGCTTTATAGTTTTCAGCTTCGAAATTTACTCAAGGGTATCGGGCAACAAATGAAATGGTCTGTAAGAGACGAATCATTGCACAGTAAAATGGGTTGTAAGTTGTATAGAGATATGTGTAAAGAAAACGAACAATTACTGCATTTATGTCGAGAAGATATAGTTAAAGCTGCAGAAACAATGGTGAAGCTTGAAAGTAGCTATATTGACAAAATGTTTGAAGCTGGTGATATTGAAGGTATATCAGCTAATGATTTAAAACACTTTATAAAAAAGAGAGCAAATGAAAAACTTGTGGAACTCGGTTATGTTGACCTTGGGTCGTATTTCGCGTATGACACTAAAGCAGCGAGTAATCTTGATTGGTTCTATCATCTTACCGGCGGGGTCACTCATACTGATTTTTTCGCGATTAGGCCGACTGATTACTCAAAGGCTGGCGAAGGCGAGGACTTCGAAGATATTTGGTAGTATAGATATAACTGAAGAAGAAATATACAAAGATCTTAACTGGAACGGTATGAGAGATTTTGTTAAAAAAAATAATAATGAAAGGACAAAAACAAAGTAAAACAAATTTATTAGAAAAAAAACAGCAAGCACTTATAAAAGTTGTGCAGCAACTACTAGATGAAAATGCTTACCTAAAAGATTTAGCCGTAGGCACATTAGAAACAATTAAACAAATGCCAGATTATGAAGATGCAATTGAAAAACTTAAAACAAAAGTTGCTGAAGAATCTAGTAAGGCAGAAGAGGCTAAGTCCTTGGAAGCGACTAGCGACTAGAGCAGGATACATGGGTGCAGGCTTTTTGATTGCAGCACAGTGGACACTAGAACCTAAGCTTTACATCTTAGGTTTTATTTGTGTCATGATACAGACAGCGTCAAGAAAGCAGTGGAATTTAGTAGCGTTAAATCTAAACGGTTTAATAGCATGGACAAAACATTTTATAGGATAAAATATGTGGAACAATGAGTGGATTAAAGGAGAAGATTACCCAAAATGGGGAGACACGGAAGTGTATAAAAAAACGATATCTGGCGGGTATTTATTACAAGGTGAAACTCCTCGTGATGCTTACATGCGTGTATCTAAAACTGTTGCTAGAAGACTTTATAAACCTGAAATGGCTGAGAAGTTTTTTGAGTACATCTGGAACGGATGGTTATGCCTCGCTTCGCCAGTACTATCTAATACAGGTACTGATCGCGGTTTGCCTATTAGCTGTTTCGGCATTGATGTTGCTGATAGCATACAGGATATAGGAAGTAAAAACTTAGAGATGATGCTACTCGCTAAGCACGGCGGTGGAGTTGGTATCGGTATAAATCAAATAAGACCCGCTGGCGCTAGAATAACAGGAAATGGAACATCAGACGGGGTCGTCCCTTTTTGTAAAATATACGATTCAACAATTCTTGCCACTAATCAAGGATCAGTTAGACGAGGAGCTGCATCAGTTAATATTAACATTGAGCACGACGATTTCGAAGAGTGGCTTGAAATTAGAGAACCTAAAGGAGATATTAACAGACAATCGCTTAACTTACATCAGTGCGCAATTGTTGGCGATAAGTTTATGCGTAAACTTGAACAAGGAGATGCGTCAGCTAGGAATAGATGGAGTAAACTACTTAGAAAGCGAAAAGCAACTGGAGAGCCGTACATTATGTTTAAAGGCAACGTTAACAAAAAGAATCCTAAAGCTTATAAAGAAAATGGATTAAAAGTACATATGACTAATATATGTTCTGAGATCACATTACACACCGATGAAAACCACAGCTTTGTTTGTTGTTTATCATCATTAAATTTAGCAAAATATGAAGAGTGGAAAGGTACAAGTCTTATTTATGACAGCATATGGTTCCTTGATGGAGTCATGGAAGAGTTTATACAAAGAGCTAAAGGTTTACGAGGCTTCGAGAATGCAGTACGATCGGCTACGAAAGGAAGAGCGCTTGGCTTGGGAGTTTTGGGCTGGCACACATACCTACAAGAAAAAGGTATCTCGTTCGAAGGCTTACTCGCTCAGTTTGAAACTAGGAAAATTTTTAGTCAGATCAAAATTGAAAGCGAAAGAGCTTCCATGGCGCTTGCTGAAACTTATGGAGAGCCTTTATGGTGCTCTGGAACTGGCATGCGTAATACTCATCTTCGTGCTGTTGCTCCCACTGTTAGCAATAGTAAGCTCAGCGGCAATGTCTCGCCGGGAATAGAACCTTGGGCAGCAAATGTATTTACAGAACAGTCAGCAAAAGGTACATTTATAAGAAAAAATCCTACATTAGTTAAATTACTTAGAAAACTTAAAATAAATAACAATGAAACATGGGATAAAATCATGGCTGATGGTGGTAGTGTACAAAACATTGCTGAGCTTGATGATGTTGTTATGGCACACGAAACACCCGCAAAGGAGGTATTTAAGACTTTTAAGGAGATTAATCAACTAGAATTAGTTAATCAAGCTGGACTGAGACAGCAATATGTAGATCAGTCGGTTAGTTTAAACTTAGCTTTTCCAAGTATAGCAACACCTAAATGGCTTAACAAAGTACATTTTGATGCGTGGAAAAAAGGAGTTAAAACCTTATACTACACAAGAACAGAAAGCGTCTTACGGGGCGATATAGCACAGCAAGCAATGAGTGAAGATTGTTTAGCGTGTGATGGTTAAAATCAAAAAAGGGCTCTCGATATGAGGGCCCTTTCTGGTTACAGGAACTTTAGGTATGGTACGCCTATTTTATCGTGTTCCTTTTTAAGATTTTTTCTCTTTGTTTTTTTGACAAAAGTTTCTAGCAGCTTCAACACTACCAAA
>Ga0208793_1001776_pt1 | contig 11927 bp, 19 predicted proteins | sample 17_taG_FD_184092 | JGI IMG/M metagenome (GOLD analysis project Ga0208793, IMG submission 184092) | Marine viral communities from the Subarctic Pacific Ocean - 17_ETSP_OMZ_AT15314 metaG (SPAdes) (version 2) | ecosystem: Environmental > Aquatic > Marine > Oceanic | place: Pacific Ocean | collected...
AAATAGTTCTCAACAAGGTGGAGGATTTAATCAGCATGGATTTAGTGATATAAGATTAAAAGATAACATTGAGTTAGTTGGAAAATCTAAATCTGATATTAACATTTACAACTTTACATATCTAAACGATCCTACAGTTTATCAAGGAGTAATGGCTCACGAAGTACCATGGGCTTCTGTTAAACATGACAGCGGTTATCTAATGGTAGACTACAACAAGATTGATGTAGACTTCAAATCGATAAGGTAGGCGCAGACCGTGGCTAAATTTCAAATTAATAAAAGATTACCAGTTACAGAACAACAAAACATTACAGCTCAACAACTTTACGGAAAAGACTTTAAAGATTTATTAGTTGGTCAAAGAACTAAAATTAGAGCAGGAAAATATACTTTTAACGGAATTACATTTGAAGAGTATTTAGATGACTATACAAAAATGGCATCTGATCCTACATACGAACCTAAATATGTAAAACCAAATGTTGGTTCTGGAATGGCTCCACAACAAATTAGAGCTAAAGCAGAAGCACAAAAAAATATTACAGGTTTTCAAAATAAATATAATGCTAATATAAATAAAAGAAAAAAATTAAAAGCCCAAGCAAAATTTGAAACTCTTCCTGCAGAAGATCAATTAAAAATTAAACAAGCCAAGATGGCTAAAAAAGGAAATATAAGAAGAACAAGAAGAGTTGCTAAACTTGCTGATAAAGCTTTTTTAACTCCTAATGAAAAATATTTAAACTTTCAACAATCTTTAATTACAAGACAACTTAATGATAAAATTAAAGCTAATCCTAATCTTATTTTAAAAAATAATAAATTAATTGATGATTTGTCTACTACAGTATCCAAAGATGGAGATATAATAAAAATTAAACCAACTCTTTCAGAATCAGAACTTAAAAAAAGAGGTATCTATGAAATAGAACATCAAAGAGATATTTATAAAAAAGGTGCGATGAAAGATTATCCTTATAATAGAAATTTAATATTAAGCCCTCATAACAGATCAGGTGGTTTTAAAAATAATGCAGAACAATTTATAAAAAATAATCCAACTAGTAATAAAATTCCAGCTATCCTTGCAAAAGCAGATGAATTAAAAATTACTCTACAACCAGATGTTCCTACAGGAACTTTTAAAACAAAAGGACTTGGATATAAACAAATTCCAGATGCTGTAGAAAAATTTAAACTAGTTGCTAAAGATACAATGCCAGATTTAGTAGATGATAAATTAGGAATGGCTTCTTATAATAAAGATATATCTATGGCTAAAAAAGCATTAGGTTTTGCAAAAAATATTGGCAAAGCAAAGACCGCAATTCCCGCTGCAGCATTAGCTGCATTTGCAACGAGCGCCAAAGCAGACGACCCAGTTTATAATAGTGAGATTGGTGCAATAGTTAAACCAGGAACAGACGATGTTGAATCTCAATCTGGTCTTTTAGATTGGGCATCAAACAATCCCGAACCACTTGTAGCATCAGCAGCAATTGGTGGAGCAGGATTAACAACGGCTGGTAATACTATGTTAAAAGGATTATTAAAAACTTTAGCAGCACCAGCTGTAGGTGCAGCAAACGCAGCTTATGAGATAAGTGAAAATTTAAAAGGTGGTGATAATATTTTAGAAGCGGTAGCAGATAAAACAGCAGGATTAGGTTTAATGGGAAGTAGTGCATTTAGTGGTGGACTAGGCTCATTATTAGGTGGAGCAAAATTAGCTAGATCACTAACACCGGTCGGCGCAGCGATGACAGCGGCAGGATTAGGAAAAGACTATTATGAATTTGCACAAGATGAGATTGAGAAAATGAATCAAATGAGTGACTACGATAGGGGAATATACAACGATATGTTGATGGATGACACCAACATTGACTTTTAACAAAACAACTGATACACACCTTTCAGGTGTTGAATCAATCAAGAATAGAGGATAGAATAGCCCATGGCTGAAATAGACAAAAGTTTACCAAATAATCCAACAGAGATAGATCTTCCAGAAGAAGAAACTGTAGATGCTACAGAAGCTGTTACAGATACATCAATGGATGGAAAAACAGAAATTGAAATGGAAGAAGATGGTAGTGCAACTATTAACTTTGATCCAAACGAAAAAGATCCTATAGGAGGCGAAGATCACAACGCTAACTTAGCAGAATTTTTAGATGATCAAGATTTAGATTCATTAGGTTCAGAACTAATGGATAAGTATAAAGATTACAAACAGTCAAGACAAGATTGGGAAGAAAGTTATAAAGAAGGATTAAATCTACTTGGATTTAAATATATAACTAGAACAGAACCTTTTAGAGGAGCAAGTTCAGTTACTCACCCAGTATTAGCAGAAGCTGTAACACAATTTCAAGCTCAAGCTTACAAAGAATTATTACCTGCAGAAGGTCCGGTTAGAACTCAAATTTTAGGAGATATTAATGTTCCTAAAGAAGAGCAATCTAAACGTGTTAAAGATTTTATGAATTATCAAATTATGGATCAGATGAAAGAATATGAACCAGAGTTTGATCAAATGCTTTTCTACTTACCCCTAAGTGGTTCTACCTTTAAGAAAGTTTACTATGATGATCTTTTAGGTAGAGCTGTTTCTAAGTTTATACCCGCTGACGATTTAGTGGTGCCGTACTCTGCTACCTCATTAGAAGATGCGGAAGCTGTAATCCATGTTATACGTATTTCTCAAAATGATTTACGTAAACAACAAATCAATGGCTTTTACAAAGACATTGATTTGGGAGAACCGCCAGTTACAGAAAATCAATTAAAACAAAAAGAATTAGAATTAGAAGGCATTACTCAAAATGGTAGTGAAGACATGTACACAATTTTAGAAATGCATGTCAACGTAGATTTGGAAGGATACGAAGATGTGAATCCTGAAGATGGTGAGCCCACTGGAATTAAACTGCCTTACATCATTACTATGGATGAAGCGAATGGAAAAATTTTATCTATTAGAAGAAACTTTGAAGCAGAAGATCAGCTAAAAAAGAAAAAAGATTATTTTGTACATTTTAAATTTTTACCAGGAATGGGTTTTTATGGTTTAGGTTTAATTCATATGATTGGTGGTTTGTCACGTACAGCTACTGTTGCTTTAAGACAATTATTAGATGCTGGAACTTTAGCTAACTTACCTGCTGGTTTTAAAACCAGAGGCGTTAGAATGAGAGACGATGCACAGCCATTACAACCTGGTGAGTTCAGAGATGTAGATGTACCAGGTGGAAATATTAAAGATCAGTTTATGCAATTACCATTTAAAGGTCCTGATGGAACTTTATTACAGTTAATGGGTATTTGTGTTAGCTCTGCTCAAAGATTTGCAAGTATTGCAGATTCACAAGTTGGAGATATGAATCAACAAGCTGCAGTTGGTACAACTGTTGCATTATTAGAACGTGGTTCTCGTGTAATGTCAGCAATTCACAAAAGATTGTATGTTGGTTTAAAATCAGAATTTAAATTACTAGCAGAAGTATTTAAAACTTACTTACCACCAGAATATCCCTATGATGTTCCAGGTGCACAAAGAAATATTAAAGTTTTAGACTTTGATGACAAGATAGATATTTTACCTGTTGCAGATCCAAACATTTATTCTCAAACACAAAGAATTTCTATGGCTCAAGCACAATTACAACTTGCACAATCAAATCCTAAAATGCATAACATGTATCAAGCGTATAGATCTATGTATGAAGCGTTTGGTATTAAAAATATAAATGCAATTTTACCACCACCACAACAACCACAACCAATGGACCCAAGTATAGAACATATTTTGTCTATTAGTGGTAAACCTTTTCAAGCTTTTCCAGGACAAGACCACAAAGCTCACATTGATGCGCATTTAAGTTTTATGTCAATCTCTATGGTACAAAATAATCCAATGGCAATGATGAGTTTACAAAAAAATATACTTGAACACATAAGTTTAATGGCACAAGAGCAAGTACAAATAGAATTTGTTGAAGAAATGCAAGAATTAAAAATGATTCAACAACAATTAGCACCATTAATGCAAAATCCTATGATGATGCAACAAAATCCAATGGCTATGCAAAGTCAACAACGTATAAAACAGATTACAGATGCGATCGAAGCTAGAAAAGCGGTGTTAATTGCAGAAATGACTATGGATTATGCTAAAGAAGAAGACAAAATTAGCAGTGAAGTAGGTGGTGACCCACTACTTAAACTAAAATCTAGAGAATTAGACTTAAAAGCTAGAGCTGATCAAGACAGAAATTCAAATAATGAAGCTAGACTTGATTTAGACACTATGAGAGCTATGATGAACGACCAACAACACGATGAAAAGCTAGAACAAAACGAAGAATTAGCTGGATTACGTGCAGGAGTCTCTTTGGCAAAACAAACTATGTCAGATCAAAGTAAGATTCACGATTTCGGTAGAAATTTTAAGAAAAATTAACTATACTATTAACAAGGAGAAACATTATGAGCAAAGATTGGACTAAAGGTTCAGGTTTTATGAATAAAGACCCTAAAGTTGTAAAAGAACTAGGAGCTGGAGCTGATGGTTATGCAACAGGCGGAGTTACTATTCCTATGACAAGCGGCACTAAAGCAGAAGTAGTTACTGTAAAAGGAACTAAAGCTTTAAGAGCTGATAAAAAACCTGTAAAAGCTACTTGGTACTAACATGTGGTTATCGGCAATTAAATTAGCCGTTTCTGCTGGAAGTAAAATTTATGCTAACAAGCAGAAGACGAAAATAGCTATGTCAGACGCACAGTTAATGCATGCGTCTCGTATGGCCGAAGGTAAGGAAGCTTACCAAGGAAAACTTTTAGAAGCACGTCAATCGGACTGGAAGGACGAGGCGGTTTTATTAATTCTCTCGGCGCCAATCGCGATTTTGGCCTGGGCAGTTGTAAGTGACGATCCATCAGCTATGGAGAAAGTGAACGTGTTCTTCGAACATTTCGCGGCACTCCCGAGTTGGTTTACAAATTTGTGGATCCTTGTCGTTGCGAGCATATATGGTATAAAGGGTACACAAATATTTAAACAACACGGAGCAAAAAAATGAGACAAAACGGAGTAAGATCACCAGTAAGATTTCCATATGGAAGTTCTGGTATGAAAAAAGGTGGATCTGTTAAAAAGAAAAAACAGGGATACAAAGATAGAAAAGATGAATCTATTGCTATGAGAGTAAGAAAAAAAAGAACTGCTAAACAACTTAAAGATTCAAGAGATGAGTCTTATGGAAAATTTGGTTCTGCAGCTAAAAAATCTGGAAAGATAAATAGGTAATTTATGAACACAGGAAGAATGAATCTTTTAGAAGAAGTCGGAAGAATTGATTCTGAAAAGATGAATAAAAATAGAAAAGCTGAAAAGAAAAGAGTCATTGGTGAACTTGACAAAGGCTACAAAAAAGGTGGCAAAGTCAGAGGTTGTAAAATGGCTAAAAAAGGAAAAGGCAGAGCTTACGGAAAAAACTCATAATGGCTGATAAAAAATTTATACAAAAAGCTATTAAGAAACCAGGGGCGTTGAGAAAATCTTTAGGCGTTAAAAAAGGCGAAAAGATTCCTGCAAAAAAATTAGCAGCTGCTGCTAAGAAAAAAGGTAAGATGGGTCAACGAGCTAGACTTGCTATAACGTTAGGTAAATTAAGAAAAAAATAATGAAAAAATTATTTAAAAGAATTATAGATAGAATTTTTGGAAAAAGATGTGAATGTCCAACAGAATTTGTAAAAATTCCTAAACCCACTAAAGTTTGTTTACTTTGTGGTAAAACTCACATTGCATAATTATGAGAATGCCAGATGCTAAATATACTGGAAGCTATATAAAAAAAGAAGCTCAAGGTTCTTCTGGTCCCGTTAGTTTAAGTAATTCAAGTTCTAAAAAATATTATGGTAAGATGATTGATGCTCCAGGTTTTAAATCTGGTGGTACAATTAGAAAGACTACAAAAGGACCTGGTGCTAATTATAGATCTACTAAATCTGGTGCAGGTATGACATCAAAAGGTGTTAAAGCATACAGAGCAGCAAACCCTGGTAGCAAATTAAAAACAGCAGTAACAGGTAAAGTAAAAGCTGGATCTAAAGCATCTAAAAGACGTAAGTCGTATTGTGCAAGATCAGCAGGCCAATTAAGAAACTCATCAGCTAAAACAAGAAACGATCCTAACTCTAGAATAAGACAAGCTAGACGTAGGTGGAAGTGCTAATGAAAAAAGCAATATTAGATGCATTAGAAGCTAGATATGAAGCACAAATATCAGAAGCCGATGCAACTATTAAAATATATTTAGAAAATTCAGTAGGTATTGGGGAACACCCACAACACATTGATGAAGTAGATAAACAATTCGAAAAAATTGCTGCCGCTCAAGAAAAACTTGAAGTGTTAGAAGATTTTCGAGAACAACAAGGAGAAGAGTAATGGATGAAATAAACGTAATAAGCAAAACACAAAAATCATTAAGAGAAAGATTACAACAAATAGGGGATGCAATCCTAGCTGGAGGGGTTGACAATATGGAAAAATATAAGTATCTAGTAGGACAGGCACATGCCATACAATTAACATTACAGGATATCTCTAACCTGCTAAAACCGAAGGAGCAACAAGATGAGCAAGGAAACGTTATCGACATCGGAAACGGAAGTACCAAAAATTAAACTTGGTCTTCAAGACAAATACGAACAAGAAAAAAAAGAATTACCTCCAGAACCTGAAGCATTAAGTCCTGAAAATATAGGAACTGAAACGGTTGATGAATTACCAGAACCATCTGGTTATAGAATTTTAGTTCTACCTTTTACACCAAAAAATAAAACAAAAGGTGGAATATTATTTTCTCAAGAATCTTTAGACAAAGCAAGAATCGCAACTACTTGTGGTTATGTTTTAAAGATGGGAGATTTAGCATACAAGGATAAAGATAAATTTGGTAAGCCTTGGTGTAAAAAAGGAGATTGGGTGATTTTTGCAAGATATGCAGGATCACGACTACCAATAGAAGGTGGAGAAGTGCGAATACTAAACGATGATGAAGTTTTAGGAACTGTTAAAGATCCTGAATCAATACTTCATTTAATTTAACATAGGAAGGAACTATGCCAGAAGATATAAAAAAACAAGATCTAATTGATGTAGGTGAAACAGAAGGAGCTGAAATTAATTTAGATGATAAAGGAGAAGCGGTCAAACAAGAGGAAGTAAAAGAAGAGATCGAAGTTGAACAGGTACCTCAAGATAAAACTTACGAAAACGAAAGAGAAGTTAAACTTGAAGAAAAAAAACCTGAAGAAAAAGATGAGTTAAAAGAATATAGTGAAGGCGTTCAAAAACGTATTGCTAAATTAACTCGTAAAATGAGAGAAGCAGAAAGACAGAGAGAAGAAGCTGTTCAATATGCTCAAACAGTTAATCAACAAAAAAATGCAGCAGAAAAAAGATTATCTAAATTAGATAAATCTTATGTAAGTGAATTTGAAAACAGAGTTACGACTAGTTTAGCAGCAGCTAAATTAGCTCTTAAAAATGCAATTGAATCACAAGATGTTGAAGCACAAATTGCAGCTCAACAACAACTAGCTACATTATCGGTAGAGAATGCTCGAATTGCTTCTATGAAAACAGAAGAAATAGAAGCACCTAAAGAAAAACAAGTTAGAGTTAATCCTCAACAACAACAACCAACTCAACAGTCCGACCCTAAAGCAGAGGAGTGGTCTACAAGAAATCCTTGGTTTGGTAATGATACTGCTATGACTTATACAGCTTTTGATATACATAAAAAGCTTGTAGAAGAAGAGGGTTATGATCCTAAAACTGACGAATATTATGAAGAAGTTGACTCAAGAATAAGGGTTGAATTTCCGCATAAATTTGATAAGGTAGAAAACACTTCTACAGAAAGAGCAAAACCTGCTCAAACTGTAGCTTCAGCTAATCGTTCGGCTAAATCAGGACGCAAAAAAACTGTGAAACTCTCGCCATCACAGGTAGCAATTGCTAAAAGAATAGGCGTGCCACTCGAAGAGTATGCGAAACAAGTAAATAATATCACGGAAGGAGTATAAGCATATGGAAAATGAAAAAATAAAAGCTTCTCGTGCGAGTCAAACAAGAGATAAGGTAAAAAAACCTACAACTTGGACTCCACCCAACTCACTAGATGCACCGCCTGCACCCAAAGGGTACAGACATAGATGGATCAGAGTAGAGATTCTTGGTAATGATGATACAAAAAATGTATCAGCAAGATTAAGAGAAGGATGGGAGTTAGTGAGAGCTGACGAATATCCCGACTTTGAATACCCAACTATGGATCACAAATCAGGCAAATACCAAGGTGTAATTGGTGTTGGTGGCCTTGTGCTGGCAAGGATACCCGAAGAAATCGCACAACAGCGTGAATCGTACTATCGCAACCAAACGAAAGAACGAGACGAAGCTGTAAATTCTGATCTTCTAAAGGAACAGCACCCAAGTATGCCAATCAATCAAGAGAGGCAGACTCGTGTAACTTTTGGTGGTTCAAAGAAATAATCTTTTAGTAATTTCTAGGTCCAACAAAATAAATTAAACCGAACTGGAGGCCGTTTAACGACGGCAGGTTCATATAAAGGAAAATAAGATATGGCAAATAACGCAACAGCGGGCTATGGATGCAGACAGACTATGACAGTTGGAAATACTCCAGCTACAGGTGGTCAATCTGAGTTCACAGTTCAAGGCGGCGGTAGCCCAGGGGCTACTAAAGCTATTTTCAAAGGTGCTCCTGTAGCAATGCAAACTGCAGCAGGTGGAGCTGGTGTTCTTGGACACATTCAAGATCAAACAGCTGCCCTAATGACAGATGGTATTGTTGGTGGTAACACATGGGCACATAACACAACTAACACTAACGGAAGTTTAGGTGTTTTCAATGGCGCAACTTTTGTTGATGCAAATGGAAAACCAACTTGGACTAACGGTTTAGCAGCAGCTCAAACTTCAAGTGTAGATTACAACACAGGTAGTAATAACATTACTGCTTTTGTAAATACTAATCCACACCAAGAGTATACAGCTAGAGCAGACGCAGCAGTAGTGATAGGTAGTTTCAATACATTGACTAACACAGGTTTCAACTTAAATGATGCTGGAGCAGGTGTAGATGGTCAATCAGATTGTACACTAGATATCAGCGGCGTTGCTACAACTGGTGTAGCTAACTACATGTGGAAACTTGTAAGATCAGCGAATGTTACAAATCAAAATGATTTAACAGCAGCTGGTGCAGATATTATTATCTCTTACAACCCACAAGCAAACGCTTACTTAGCATAGTCATAGAATAGGAGAATAAAAACATGGCAATATCAAGAGCACAACTAGTTAAAGAACTAGAACCAGGTTTGAATGCACTATTCGGACTTGAGTACAGACAATATGCGGATGAAACAACACAGATATTTGATACTGAATCTTCAGACAGAGCGTTCGAAGAAGAAGTGATGTTATCTGGTTTCGGAAATGCAGCAGTTAAACCTGAAGGCCAAGGCGTTCAGTTTGACGATGCACAAGAAACTTTCACTGCTAGATACACTAACGAAACGATCGCTTTAGCGTTCGCAATCACTGAAGAAGCGATTGAGGATAACTTGTATGACAGACTTGCGTCTAGATATACAAAAGCTTTAGCAAGATCTATGGCCTCTACTAAAAATGTAAAAGGTGCAGCTGTTTTAAATAACGGTTTCAACAATACATTTGCAGGTGGTGACGGCGTAGCTCTTTTCGGAAATGACGGAGCAGGAAATACAACTCACCCTACTCTTGCAGGAACTTTCAGAAATCAACCAGCAGTAGCTGCTGATTGTAATGAAACTTCTCTAGAGCAAGCGATGATTGATATTTCAGCTCTTACAGATGAAAGAGGCTTAAAAATCGCAGCGAGAGGAACTAAAATGATAGTTCCACCTCAACTGCAATTCGTAGCAGATCGTTTGTTAAACACTGAAGGCAGAACAGGTACTGCTGATAACGATATCAATGCAATCAAAAACATGGGAATGGTTTCTGGTGGTTACGTAGTTAACCATTACTTAACTGACCCAGATGCATGGTTTGTTAAAACAGATGTACCTAATGGTCTTAAGCATTTTAGCAGATCACCTATCAAAACTACTATGGAAGGCGACTTCGATACTGGTAATGTTAGATACAAAGCTAGAGAAAGATACGTATTTGGTTTCTCTGATCCAAGAGGAATCTACGGAAATCCTGGCGCATAATAATTAATATTTTAGGGGCCGACATAATTCGGCCCCTTTATTACATATAAAGGTGTGTAAATGAAAAAAACTCGCATAAATATTTGGGCTTACGATCATCATGCAATATTTAATATTGAGCATGCTGAAGATACGGCTGAAAGTGTTGAAAAAGCAATACTTGACAAGCTAGGAGAAAAGAGTATAAAATGGGAGTATCTCGGAAACAACTATAATAACGAGATAAATCGAATAACTTATGAGGAGGTTATTGATGATACAAGACCTATACAAACAAAAAAGGTCCTTGGAGTTGAAGTGGCAACAGGAGCATCTGTCTAATGATAGATACACTCTTGAAATGGTCAGAATTGATGACAAAGTTAGAAGAGTCATTACTGACATTAAGCTGGAAGAAGCAGCTATTGCTCATAGACAGAATTCTGTCGAAGACGCAGCTCCACAAGTTTCTGTAGCTACTTAGTCAAAAGCTACATCGCTGAAATGCATAAATACCGTGGGCTCTCTTGCACTCTATTAAAAAATACGTTATAACTACCTTACTATATATTTAAATAACTTATTGAATACAGACGCATATAGTCGACTTCCCTAGGGACTGTATTTAAAATATTCTAGGAGGATATTAATATGGCTAACACAACTTTTTTAGGAAACGTTAGAGAAAACGGAGACGGTTTAAGAACTTCAATAGCTGGCTCTATGTGTGCAACAGCAAATTTTCATATACCAAATACTTTAACAGCAGGTAATGGAAATGTACAAAAATCAGAAACAGATACAACTTCAGTAATTTTACCAAAAGGTGCTGTCGTTTACCAAATAGCAATTTGGGATGCGAGCGGTTCTGGTGGTGGAACTATGGATTTTGGTTATACTCCAGTAGGAACTGGAACTGTAGTTGCAGATCCAAATGGTTTTGCAATTGCTCAATCAGTCGTAGCAAAATCTCTTTCAGTAGTAGGTGGCGCAACTGATGGTGTAGCACTTGGTGGTATTTCAACAATTATTAATGGTGTTGAATATGGACCAGCTATTGTAAATGCTGCTGGCGCACGAGAACAATTAACAGTTACTCATGCAGCTGGTACATCTGCAGCAGGTTCTGCAAGTGGTACTATTTACTATTTTGTTGCTGACGAAAAAAACGGCGCTGAATCAGCGTAATTAATTAATTATTTATGCTCCTTCGGGAGCATAAAATAAATTAGGAGAATAATACAAATGGGAAACTCATATTCAAGTGATCAAACAACCCTAAACCTCGCTACTATTGGAGCTGATACTTTATCAAGATTAGGTAGAGCTAGAATTACTTCTATTCAAGGAAAAGGAATAGCAAGTTCTACTTTATTACTTTACGACGCAGCAACAGCAGGTGCAGCAGCAGCTGGAAATTTAGTAGCTACTTATAAATATGGTACTGAAGGTTTGGAAGTTTATGTTCCGGGTTCTGGTATTTTATTTAAAAACGGAATAGTATTTAATTTAGCCGGAGCAAGCGGAAGCGTTACTTTAACTATAACTGGCGGATAAGGTTTTTACATGGCGACTATTACTTATACAGTTACGGTTGCAACTGGTACTAACCAATATGGTACGGGAAATAGATACTATATTA
>Ga0208793_1001777_pt1 | contig 11923 bp, 13 predicted proteins | sample 17_taG_FD_184092 | JGI IMG/M metagenome (GOLD analysis project Ga0208793, IMG submission 184092) | Marine viral communities from the Subarctic Pacific Ocean - 17_ETSP_OMZ_AT15314 metaG (SPAdes) (version 2) | ecosystem: Environmental > Aquatic > Marine > Oceanic | place: Pacific Ocean | collected...
TAGGTAAGGATTCCTTTCTTAGTTCTTGGGGAAATTCTCTTGAAGAGTCTGGAGAATTAGGTAAAGAAGACTATCAACCCAAATATGAAACCAGTTTCCTGGAAGCAGAGGGTTGGGACAAAGTAGGCTGGGCCATTGAAAAAGCGTCAGAAAATGCAATAGGTATGGGTGCTACTGTTGGTGCTTCTATTGTAGCAGCAATGGCAAAGAAGAACCCTTATGTACTCGCTGGCCTTGGAGCTTCATGGGCTTTTCGTGCATTATTAAACCTAGATGAACAAGCAAGAACACACGTTGATAATAGTGGTAAAGACGTAAGAGACTTTAGTGGGGAAGAAAAAGTCAATCTAGTTTTTGGAACTACACTAGCTACTTTATTAGATGGTATTGCTCCAAATAAAGTAGCAAGGGGAGTTACTGGCAAAAATGTAAATGTCAGAGATTCTCTTGAAGCATTAGCCAGCAAACTAGACAACTTCGAGAAAGTGAAGTTTGCAAATGCTGTAATGATGGCTCTAAAAAAGACAACTGCTATTGGATTATGGGAAGGTGGTACAGAAGGATTACAGAATTTAATAGCTGAATTTACTTCTGCTACTAGAGGAAGAGACTTAAGTATTGATGAGACAGCAGGAGAGATGGCCGCTGGTTTTGTAGGTGGTAAGGTAGTATCTACTCCAGCTGGAATAAAGGCTGCTAGAGCTGATACAATAGAAGCCAAGCAAGCTCAGAATACATTAGATGCATTCAATGCAGAGAACCTACAAGAAGCTCAAAAAGACTATACAATTAAGGTTCAAGACTATGAGAAACAATATCAAGATTTAGTAGACAAATACAAAGGCCCAGAGTTAGATATAAAATTAAAAGAACTGGGTCCCATATCAAAAATTGAAGATGTGGTTCCAGAACGCATCGACTTCACAAGACTAAAGACTAGTCCAATATCAAAACTTACAACAATAGCAGGTGATGCTTTACTTAATAGGTCTACAGATTTCCTAGAGAGAACTCGTGCTAATGTAAAAACAGGTAAGGATGCATTTCATCTGAACAGAGCACTTCGAGGTTTCTCAGATGTAGAATCAGGCACAGGTCAGGAACAATCAAACCCATCATTTAATACTCTAAAACATAATTATGTTGGAGAATTGCTTGTACCTTTCGGAGATATAAGAGACAAGTGGACTAATGCTTATCCTTTAGTTGGTCAGTTTGGTGGTAAGATTGGACAAAACATAGATAAATATTTAGGACAATCTCTAGAAAATAAGATTGACCCTAAACTTAGGTCTGAAGTAAAAAAGCAACTCGGTAAAAAATTTGGTGAGCTTGAAGCGGATATTGCTAAGGTTAAAAAAATACAGAATAAAGTATATAACTCATTAGCTAAAGCTCTAGGTAAGGATGGACTAACTATAAATTTCCAGAAAGATTATTTAACTAGGGGTATAGATAGGAAAGCAGTCAAAGCAGACCCCAAAGGATTTTTAAAGTCTTTAGAAAATGATGTGAAGATTGGTCCAACGAAAGACCCTAATACTAAGCAGATTATAGAGACTGCTGCACAAGTTAGAGAAAGAATATTAAATGATATACTAAATGATATTGACCCATCCATACTTACTTCCGAACAAATTAGAAAACTTAATACTAGGAAAGGTACAGGAAGACCTACCTTTGAAAAGTCTAGAGATGGTAGATGGAATAATCTTAATGAGAAGTTCAGAAAGAAAAGTCCTTTTGAATCTGTAGGTGATTATTTACTTAATGCTTCTACTCGTCTAGCATCTGCTGATGCTTTCGGTGCTAATAGTGCTAACAGATTGAATGATGATATTAATCATCTATTAAAGAGTGAGACTATATCAAATGTAGAAGCAGAGAAGATGTGGGATATGTATGATGCATTACATCATGTGTATAAAAGACCTCAAGATGATACAGGTAGAACAAGACAGTTAGCATATAAGACTATAGCTACTGCTGCAGCTGTAAAATATCTTGGTATGGCTACTATCTCTTCTATTACTGAGCCTGCCTGGATAGTTCAAAGAAATGGTATCATTAATACTATGAGAGCTGCACCTCTTATGGCTGCTAATGTACTTAAAGGTATTAAGCGTGGTGTATGGCAGGGTGGTGTAGGTAAGGCACCTACCTCATCTTTTGGCCGGGACTTAATTAGACTTATGGGATTTGCTGTAGACCCAGCAATGAACGAGAGAGTAGAGAAACTATTTGCTGGCGATAGAAACGAATTTATTGGTGTATATTTTCGTACACCTGCAGGCCTATTCTTAACACAGTATACTAACTTTGTTCGTACTTGGGCAGCTGTTGCTGGTCTTAAGAGAATAGAAAGTGAAGCTAGAAAGTTAAAGAATATGAAGCCTGGTAGAAAGCAGAGACTAGCTGAAGAATTGTTAGAGAATGGAATGACTATTGAAGATTTCCAGGCTTTATACGCAGCTGGTGGTAATAAGATTGATATATTAAATGATGAGTGGTTAAACACAGTTATAGAAAAGAGTGATGGTACTCAGGCAAGAATTAGGGACTTAATGGTACCATGGGTTCGTAAGCTAGTTACCGATGTAGCATTGGAACCAACAGCAACTAATCGACCACTATGGATGTCTAATCCAGATATGCAATTGCTAGCACAATTAAAGTCTTTCCCTATTCTATTTGGTAATACTATAGCTAAAAGAGCTATAAGGAAAATGAATCCGAAAACCTGCAGTCCAGATTTTATGGGTCAAATGTCCACGTTAGCTGCTACAGGTGCTGCTTTAGCTCTAGGTGCTATGGCTATGGCTATTAAAGATGAGATTCGTGGTAGTGAGAGAGACCATGGCCCTATTGATTTAGTATCTGCAATAGGTGTACCACTAATAGGTGAGACATCTTTATCTGGATATGTTGGTGGACCTGCTGTTAGTATAGTGGATGACTTCTTAAAATCAATATATGGAAATGGATTAGCTGAAACATTAGCTGAAACACCAGAACAATTCTTTGATATTATACTAAGAGCTACTGTTGGTTCTCTTGGTGCTGAACTGGTGGAGGATGACTAATGCCTAGAAAATGTGCCATGGGACCTTTTAATGGATTCTTGCCAGGAGGAACTATATTACCAGCTGCAGGTATAGAAGATGCTATGGACCACTGGGAGGGTGTAAAATCTGTTGATGAAATTAATCAACAACAGGGTCTAAAGCCTATCCAAGATGAAGATGGTAATATTATTATGCATCACTGGAGTAATCAAAAAGGAATAGAAGTATTAGACCCTACTAAACAAGGAACTGGATTAAGAAGTAGTAATTTCAGAGCAGGCTATGATGGAAAAGACCAAATACTATATTCCTCTTTTGGTTTAAATGTAGGACATCCTAGAGGATATAAAAAAGAAGAGGCGTTAGGTGGTGTTGAGTACATTAGTAAGATGCCTATCGAAAGAATATATGACATAGCATTAGACCCACAATATCTTAGAGTTAGAAGAGATGAAATCATTGCAGAAATGGAAGCTAAACATAATGCAAGGTTCAATCAAGGTGGTGGACCACAAGTGGTTTTCCATAAAAACCGACAGTTAAAGGATGAGGTAATGGTCCAACTAATTAAAGATGCTGGGTATGCAGGATTCTTTATGGCTAATGATAAAGGGTATGGATTGACCGCAGCTATCTGGGAGCCAACAGCAGTAGAGCAAGTAAAGCCTAGGACTGATGCACAGACTATCTCAAATGAATCTAAGATGGCTAGTATGTTAGAGGGCTGGCGAATTACTCCTGAAGAGATAGAAATAGCAAGAGCTAATAGACCTAAGAATGAATGGAAACAGCCAGAAGATTTAGAAAAACTAGGACTAAGTAAAGTAGAGCAAGGTATTAATCTCGATGAAGACTATGAGTGGGCACAAAACATTATACTAAAAAATGATATTGCTTTACTAGGTAGTGTGCAGAAAATACCTACATTCAGGGAAATGATAATGGCTTTAAAAGCTAAGGCACCTACTGGTTTGATAAGGCAAGGTGGCGGTGATGGTTATAAAAGAATTAATAATGGCACAAGAGTAAAGTCTAGGTTAGACATACCTGCCTATGAGAAGACAGATACTTGGATAGTTACTGTCCATGATTTAAAGGGTGGTGTTATTGGCTACGCTAAATCTGCAGTATTAAATAATGTAGAGTTTGACCAGTTTAGTAAAGCAGCTAATAAAATAGCTGGAGGAGTTCGTGACTCAAAGGGAAGAAAGGCTACTAAATCTACCTTTGCTACTATGAAAGGTGACTGGGTAGATTTGAATGAAAGACAAGCAGAGCAGATGGCTAACGAAGCATTGAACGACCCAGAAAATTGGGTAGAGGTTGGAATGAATCCTATCCGCTATGGTTATTTTTATGTAAAAGAAACTGGTGAAAAAATATTATCCTCATCACAAGTAATACAAGTAGGTCCACTGGTTATGGCAAAGAGAGATGGTATAGTAGAGTCTACTCCACACAGTGAGATAGTAGAGGATGCTCTTGGTAAGGCTAGCTCTAGAATACTACAAGTGGCCAAACAGTACAGAGCTAAGTCTGGGATAGTAAAGCCAGAGACTAAAATATACAGGCCAGTTAATCCTAAGTTTGCAACAAGAGTAGCTATGGCATATGATGCTATGAAGCACACACCTAGAAAGAAAGATGTTGCTGAGGCTTATGATGCATTGATTAATGAAACTATTGAGCAGTACAAAACAATACTAGAGTCTGGACTGCAAGTAGAGTTTATACCTAGTGGGCAACAATCCCCATATGCTTATCCTAGTGAAGCTGTAAAAGATATAATAGAAAATAATCATATGTGGGTATATTCTACTAGGGATGGATATGGAAAGGGGGAACAGAAAATTGAACATCCAATGCTTGCACCTACCGCATTTATGATTAGTGGTGAGGTTGCTTTAGCTAATGATTTGTTTAGGGTGGTGCATGATTACTTTGGCCATGCTAAGAATGGTGTTGGATTTAGAGCTGAGGGTGAAGAATCGGCATTTATATCTCATGCCTCTATGTACTCTGACCTAGCTGTTAAAGCACTGGCTAGTGAAACTAGAGGTCAAAACTCTTGGGTTAATTTTGGTCCGTTTGCTAAACAGAATAGAACAGCATCGGAAGAGGATACTGTGTATGCCCCACAGAAAGCAGGGCTATTACCAGCAGAACTTAGTAATCCTAAGAACCCACCTGCTTAAGTAATTCTTTTATATTAACCAGGTATAACTTAGAGGCTTTATTATCGCCTCCCATAACAACATAAGGCTCCATATGTTCCATTATCTTTCGTAGCTTATCAGTATTAAATACTAAACTACAGCACAACTCACCATCCTTTACCAAGTTATGTACCCAGAGCTCTGCCTCTGTACTGGTCAACCCAGATGGTTTACCATAGCTTTCAATCTCAATACATATATTTCCTGTCTTGGCCCAGGTATCCCTCTCTGTTTTAATCTCACACTTCTTGGCACCAGAAAACATTTCATCTATATGTTCTTCCCACTGCTGACCAAACTCTAGGTCAACATCAAACTTACGCATCTCTTTTATATCCTTACTCTTGTTCAGTCCCATGCTCTACTCCTTTTATTTCTACGACAACATAGTTGTCCGTATCTAGGCCACCAAACTCTGTAGTAATCTTGGTAACATATTCATAGTGGTCATCTTCAATTATATTATTCTCTACTAAAGCATCCATAAGAAACTTATGCATAGGGAATGTATAGTTATCTAAATCTTTCTTTCGTTTGTTATTAAAAAATAGTTTGTAGGTTGGTTGTATTGTCTTGTACTTGGGCAATGTCTTTACCCATTCTTTCACTGTTGCATGGTATGCTTGCTTTACATTATTCTTTTGTATGTAATGCATTGGAAAGAAATTGTTTAGACTAACCATGAGCTCCCTCTTCTTCTCACCTCTACCTTTGCTAAATACAGGCAGTGGTAATATACCTTTGTGCTTCATTATTTCCTCCAGTCGGATTTCCAAAGTCTTGGATTAGGCTCTTTCTTTTTTTGTTTGAGTTGGTGTTGTAACTTGGAAGTCCCATCCATGCGGACAAGACCCCAAGTTTTTTTAGGATTAGTCTTTGAGTTCATCGACAATATCTTTATCGAGTAACCTCCAAACAATAATAGCTGTGATTATACCAGCTAGTCCAGCATTTCCTAATGTCCAAACTATATCAAGCACAGAGCCAATTACATTTCCTGTAAGGAATGCAACCTTTGAGCCAAACACAATTTGAAGTATGATGGATAGGCTAATTAATTTAATACCAACATCAATAGCACCATCAGCTCCGTTCTTTATCTTCTCTAACATATTTTACTCCTTTCTTTAGTTTAACACTTATCGCTTTGAGGATTTTATCTATTTCTTTCTCTAGAACAGGCACCTCTACCTTTTGTTTCCATAACTTTCTCATTAAACTTACTCTCATACTTTAACACCTACACATAGTGAATCATGTGGTGGAGTACACTGTAGTTCTTGTAACTTATCTTCAAATGTACTACATCCTGTGAGTGTAATAACAAGAATTTGTAAGGCTATTATTAATATTACTGTATTCATTCTATTTCTCTCTCTTCTTCGGTTAAGTCTACTAATTCACATACACTACCAGTACAGGCTAGTGTCTTTGTTCCTATTGTTGTATCTGTAAGTTCGTACTCACTAATTAAGTCCCAGTCAACAGCCTTTGGCATCTTCCTGGCTAGTGCTAAATACTTTCTCTTAGTGCAGTCTTCGTAAGGTGCTTGCTGGTATGAGTGGTCAGAGTGTGGTAAGAAACTAACACCACTAACCTCATCAAAATGTTTATATACCCAGGCACCTACTTCCATCCATTCGTGCTCTCTTACACTTACTGTTACGCTTGGCTTATGCTCACAATAATACCTTTGATACAATAGCCACAGCTCTAGCTGTTCAATAGCAGTCCTATCATTCCTAAGTACAGCACCTTTGGGTGCCATCATAGGGAATGTAAAGACCTTAACGCTATCTGGTTTCATAACATCAGACTCACAAGGGATGCCTTGGTCCTCCATTAATTGTGCAATGGGGTCTTTAGCATCTGCCCTTACTCTTCTTAAGTAGTAATCATTGTGTCTGGTGTGAATGCCACTAGCACTATCCACTAGCTGACTGACTGTACCACTAGGTTTAATGGCTGTGGTTGCAGTAGCCTGGCTGATGCCTAGCATACTGGACCATTCCTTATTAATAGAAACTACCTCTTTCTTAATCTTAGTTAAGAATTGGGACAGCTCCTTATCATTACCAGAACTTCCATTCATAAAACTGTTGTCCATTATACCAGTTAATGAGACTCCTAATAAGGATTCTTCTTCTGTATTTTTAACCCATTTCGGCCTAAGTCTTTTTATGTTGGTAAGACTTGCTTGAAATGTGCCCAGGATGGTGGCTAATCTTGCCTTACGGAGTATATCTTTCTGTGTGTCTTCTGCCCTTATCACTACCTCTGTTAAGTTGCAAAATTGGCCATCTCTGAGGATGATTTCACTGCAAGGATTACAACCAAATTCATGGTCTATATCTCTTCTGCCTATAGATTCTACCTGTTTAACTGCGGCTTCTCTATTAAAGATACCACGCTCACCAGACTTTGACTCATAAAGAGATAACCATTCTTTCATAAAGATTCCAATGTCCGGCTTCTCTGTATAGCATACACTGTTGTTACTTAGTGCCATCTCTGGTGTGTCTGACCACCATTGTCCAGACTTGGCATTACGCATACGCTCATCAGTTAGATTGGATAGAGAGATTAGGGCACTTCGTCTAACACCACCAACTACAACTACCTCTGCTATCTTACACATTAGCCTATGACATTCATAACTTGTCAGCTGTCTACCGACTGCCTCTTTAAATATGTTTGTAGTAAAATAAAATAAATCTAGTAATGGCTCTGGTCCACTAGCCCTGCCACCGAATGTCTTAAGCCTTGAGCCTTTAGGTCTGACCTTAGAGAAGTCCCAGTTAGGACTCTCACCACTATACAAATAAGTTATTAGTTTTCTAAATGCAGACTGCCATCCCTCTTTACTATCCTGGACAACAATTACATCTTCCACATCCTCAATCTCTGGCACCAGCGGTAGCTTATTTATATGCTGTCTCTCAACACTAAAGCCTACACCAGTACCATGCATTAATACATACAAGCACTCATCAAATGCTTTCGGGTGGTCCACACTAAGGTAGGCACAATTATATCCAGCTATATTATTATCCTTTAGTGCCTTACCTGCAGTCATCAAAGCTCTCATGCTTGGCATAACTTCCAGATTTATTACAGCATCCTCAAGTATCTTTCTGGTCTTAGGTACTAGCTCCTGCTGTGTGTTTTCTTTTAGATGCTCCTCCATGAAGTCAAAGTACCTGGCCACAGTTTCTACCCAGGTCTCTCTTCTATTCTTTTCTGGCAACCACCTAGCATATCTACTAAGTGCTATAAAATTCTGATAATCATTCGGTAATGTTTTCATTATTCATCCTCCGTTGGCTCAATCTCAATGTTTATCATCTTCGTTCCATCATCATCCAAGTAGGTATTATATTTTAGTCTACCACTATTGTACATAAGTATAGCATCTGTCACTCCTCTATCATAACATCTAGTCCCATGCCGCCATAGTAACCAGGCCCCCATTATAAGTAGTCCTGCTTGTAGTAGTATAAAGTTCTCAGTCGGTATCATTAACATTTATTATTTCCTCATAGTCTTCTAAAAATCTGTCTTTCTTTCTTAATAATTTTGATTCAAAGGCATCTAGTAATTCCTCTGGCTCAATTTCTAATTCATCACATATAAGGCATACATCATAAGTCTGTGCGATGTATGCCTTTAATTCCGGTAGCTGTTTCAAAAGCTGGCTCCTGTATTGTCAACAAAATAATTGGTTATCTTGCCAGATGGAATTGGCCTAGCATCTAAACTACCAAAGCAGTGTTCCTTGAAACCACAGAATGCACAAGTCATACATAGCTTCTCTTCACCTTGCTTAGTTAGGGTAGTAGCTTTAGCCACTCTCATTGGCGGTGTATCTGATTCCATTTTATCTTTTAAATCAACAATAAAAGTATCAACATCCTGCTCAAGTTCTTGCTTGCACAGCTTTAGAGTTGATTTGTTTTTATTTAAAGCCAGGAAATATCCATGCTCTCTATTATCATTCTTACCATATGCTGATAGTTGTTTTACATACCCAAAGGTATCATCACTTATACCAACAGGGGTAAACTTATTATCCCAAGACCAGGCACTCGCTGTCTTAATGTCTACTAACTCACCATCTATAGTACAATCTTGTGAGCCATTGACACCCTCAACAGTATGTTTCTTTTGCTGGTCCTCAACAGTATGTCCTGCTAATTTAATTAAGGCTACAAGTACAGCCTCAAGCACATGACCCTGTAGAAAGGTAAGGTACACACTCCCCTCAATTTCCTCCGGTGTGTACCCTTTCACAGCATACCACTGTGCCCTTTCACAACGACCAATGCTAGACATTCTTAAGTCGCTCTTTTGTTCGTAAGGCTCAAAGGCATTCTTAATTGCCTCCTCTACTTCACGACCTGCTTGCATAGCTATTGAGCCTAAGTCACCAGAATAATCCTTGGACTTCATTGCCTTATACACATCTGGTATTAATGTTTCTATTGTCTTTTCCACTTTCTTACTCCTCTCTTGTTGTAATTTCTATTAGCCGATTCAAATACCATTGTGCTTTCTTTAAATCTTCTAATCCATTCTTCATCTTATATCTAGTTACATATTTTACCACATTACCCTCTAGAAAATTCATATTCTTTGAAGTAATGTAGTCAATACATTCTATTCCTTGAGTGTAATGCTCTGGATTGATGTTGTCTTTCTTCCTGTTCTCATTCCATTGTACTTTAAATTCATTACTACTAGTCATCTGAAAGGCTCCCATCTGAATTTACCCAAGTACCCTCTGACATATACACAGGACTAATACCATCGCCTCCTAGTATACTATACAAAGATTCTTCTCGATATACTTCAACATCATCATACCCTATTATATTAGTATATCTATCAGCAAGTTTGTATGCCATTTTCTCAGTTAAATCTGGGGCACATACATTATTTTTCAAACTCTCGACTACCCAGTCAGTGCGTTTCATTCCAGTTCCTTTTGTTAAAGTTAAATTATTTACCAGTTTATAAATATTGGAGAGCCACATGTAGCATCGATACCTTTAGCTTGAAGTCCTTTGTAAATTCGTTTCGCATCTTCGTAGGTGTACCAAAGTATCTTGCCATCTGAATCTCTTAGTTTCTTGTTGTCTACTTCTATGTAGGTGTCTTTCTCTTGTTTTATTTTATTTTGTTTCATTTTATTTTCCATTTCTAGTTAAAGAACCACCATGTTAACATACTTTTTTAGAAAAGTCAAATTTATTTTTTTGGCTTAGTGGGTTTCATTCCAGCTCTTCCCTATCTTGTACTCCCCAGTTATCGGACAGTTTAATTTATAATAATTTGTTGTCTCTTTCATAGCATCTACAATAAGCATGCCAATATAGTCTGCATCATTTGGATTACATTCAATCTGAATCTCATCATGTATGACACCAATCTGCTTGTACTTTAGACCCTCATATTGTGCAAGACCATGGAAAATATCCCAAGCTCTCTTAGCTATGATGGCACCAGCACTCTGGAGCAGGAAGTTAAGGGATGCATGCTCACTCCTAACCCTAATTTTCCTGCCATCCAAAGCATTCAAGTATCCTTTATCAGATGCCTTATTAACCCTATATCTTAACTTCTTTAAGGCTGGTGTATTGTTCAAGAAGTTTTCTTTAAGTCTCTTGCCCTCTTCTATACCACCACCTGCAATACTACCTATCTTCTTATCACCTGCACCATACAAGAATGCATATATAAATGTCTTAGCCTTATCCCTTGTGTCCAGACCAGCTGATTTTTGATTGGCTGTATGTATATCACCAGTTAATATTTCTTTTGTGTAATTCTTATCGTTCATATAGTGTGCAAGACATCTTAGCTCCAGACCAGATAAGTCAGCACCAACGAGTACCTTATCCTCTGGTACAGTAAATAATGCTCTCATTTCTGGGCCATACTCTTTACCACTGGCTGTAACCTGCTGTAAATTTGGATTACTACTAGACATACGGTGTGTGACAGTGCCCATAGTATGAACTCGACTGTGTATTCTACCAGTTCTTTCATCCAGAGCATCCAGCCATCCTTTAATCTGGCCCTGTCTTTTCTGTAGCATTAAGTATCTAGCTATCAGCTGTGCCTCTGGAATATCTACATCCTTAAGGGTAGACTCATCCACCTTAGGCTTACCGGTCTCTGTAAATATACTAGGCTTCCAACCATAATGCATAAGGTGCCTGCCTACCTGTTGCCTGCTACCTAAATTTAATTCTGGATAAGTCCAATACCCATAGTCTTCATCATCATTAGTATAACAACCAAGGTCCACCTCATCTTGGTAATACTTTGTCCTTGTATTATCTGCTTTAAATCTATTATCTACTGGTTTCTTACTAACCCATACAGGTAAAGGTGCAAAAGTCTTATGTACTTCCTGCTCTGCTTTTCTTAGGTCATCATTAACCCTTTGTTGCAAATGCATAGCACCATGCTCATCAAATAGCCACCCATTTTTTTCTTGTACTGAGCACTGCCTTTTAGTAGAATACTCTAGTTCAATAGCATCCTTACTTAATCCTTTCTGCATTAGTATCTTATATACTTTGCTAGTTATTTCTGTATCTGTAATACAATAATCTACCATCTCTGTGCTGAGCTTGG